>OCVV011356002.1_pt1 | contig 42891 bp, 55 predicted proteins | sample 1539721 | NCBI WGS metagenome assembly OCVV01 (sample SAMN02144230, study PRJEB22623) | gut metagenome | biome: sheep rumen | host: Ovis aries | place: New Zealand | reverse complement strand
ATGCACGAGCATTGTAAAGGGCTAACCACCCTCCCCTATGCCAGATTTGGGCCAGGGGCAGGGTGAAATTAGCTGTTTTTCCATGAAAATGTTCATTTTTATGTTATTTTGAGCTTTCAACAAACATTTTCATATTTTCTTCAAATCTTTGTCTATCAATTGGAACATCATCATTAGGTTCAATCAAACAATAAATTCCTAAATCATCATTATTAATGATTTCATTAGCAATTACATCATACAATTCATCTTGTTCTTCATCACTAATGTTATCATCATCAAATGATTGAGCACCAAGCTTCTGTAATGTATTGTAATGATGCGATGTATCCCATATAAACCAGTTGTAGTAGTCTGTATGAGGATTATACGGGTTGTCTATAGTGGTTAATAATATGTCCTTCATATAGACTCCTTTCTATTTAGCCTAAGTTATCTCTTAAAGCGCTTACCGAAACGCCTAAAGCTTCTGCAACTTCAGCATAGGTATATTTTGGTTTTCCACCGGATGTTTGTGCCAACATTGCTCGAGCCCGTGATATTTTTGCGGAAGGGATTGATTGGTAACCTTTAGGAATCACTTTTTCTCTAACTTCGTCACTATCACAATACTCTAAAACTCTCTTGACTGTTGATGGAGATAGGGCGTTATGAAAAATTGCCTGCCATTCCATATCAGTAAGGTGCATTCTTTCTGAGCGTCTGGATTTTGGTCCTTGTGACTGGCCAGTAACTATCTTACGGGCGGTTATTCTAGACCGGGCGGCTAATTTTTTACGGTCTTCTGCTTCCATGCCTGGGTATGAATAATGCCTAAACCTCTGCTCTGCTAGGAGCTCTATCTGTCGCTCGGTGGGGGCTTTAGACATGGCCGCCTTTAGTTTGCCCTCGATGGACTGTACTTCAGGGGCGTATTGCTTAGCAGCCTGGGGGTCTTTCTTTGGCATCTTGATAGCAGCATTAGCTTTGTATGCTTCATTCTGTAGTGCCTTCAATCCATTAGCATAGTTAGCATACCTATCTTCAATAGTGTTAGGGTGACTAGACTTAAGAGTGTGTGCATCTTTAGTGATGTCCATCAGTCTTACTTCTTTGACACGCTTCTTAGATACTTCAGTACCATCTTCTAACACATAGTACTTCTCTCTATACTCTTTGCCATTAGCTCCAGTAGTTTTGTATGACTTCTCTTTGACACGCTCAAGCGTACCATCGAAGTGTTCATACACTTTAACTTTAGAACGGGCACGAGTAATGATAGTAGCAGACCCAGCATTAGCAGCACCTTGATACTTCTTCTTAAGGTCATTAATTCTAAAGTCTTTCTTAGCCTGCTTTAAGTCATAGTTATGCTTGTACGAATCAATAACTACCATTGAATAGAGTGTGGCATCAATGATGTCACCAACTGGGGCTTTCAATGTAGTCATGTCTGAGATTAGATTGGTTGCAATTCCCATTTGGTCTGTTGAATACTTCTTAGTAACCACGTGCTTGCCAGATGGCATGTCAACATGATACTTTTCAGGATCGAACTCAGCCACCTTCTTTCGTATGGAAGGGGGTAGTTCTGTAGAAAGGATGGGGTTCTTTTTGTTCTGTGGTAGAACATAAACTGTGTCCCCATCGAAGTCAGCACCTGATAGTTTGCCGGCAACCGAAGGGTTAACCATGATTGCATCAATAGCATTGCCAAGTATCCTCCTACTTGATTGGTGGTTGTTGTTAACTACTAGTTCTGGTATCTCGAATGTTCCACCATGTGGGTAACGTATCAAGCATACTCTTTCACCGTTCTTGTAGTTAGGTGCGTAGACCTCATTCGGTTTGAGGTTCGGGTTGGACAACAGTAACTGAGCACGTTCGCCTTCAACACCTTCAGCCTTTAGCTTGTTGGCTTTAGTTGTTAAACTTCTAGCGTACTCTTCTAAGAAGTGGGAACGAATCACTGGATGTTCGATTGCTTGGAATGCTTCGAAGTCTTTCTTGATGTTCCCATAAGTCTTATCCAATTGTGCCTTAACAAACTTGTCAGGCTGCTTGGATACCATCTGTGCTGCCAAGCCTGCACTCCAGTCATTCCAGTCTCCTTCTTTAGATACAAAGTTGATGTAACCTTTTTGTGACTTGATTACAGCACCAAAAGGGTTGTCACTCATGACCTCTTTCTTAAGTGGTTTGAGTACATCTTCTCTTGGTGTGCCTTTAGGTTTGTTTGTATTAAAGATGATGTCTGTTCCTGGAGGGAACTTAGCTGTGTGGTCAACGATGGCTACACCTTTTAAGTATGATGTACCACCAACAGCAATACGAACCTGTGCATATCTAGCATCGCCAAGGTCTAAGCCTTCAGCGCCTGGCCTGATTTGCATCATACCATCACGAGCTTTACCACCTTCATCACCGTATCTAATCTTGACTCGGTCCCAGTCTAACTGTTGTGGTGGCTCAATGTCTCTTAGCTTTCCTTCAGGATCGTACCAAGCATCAAGCGAACGAATATCGTGCTTGTGCGCTACGACTTTCTTTAAGTCTGGCTCTTTTGACAAAACTCGCATGGTTGTATCTTTGTTTGCATCAGTTAAGTTCTTAAGATAAACAGTATGAGTGTGGTACCCTTCTGCTTCTAGGCCTCTTACGATACCTTCTAAAGTTTCACGAGTAACACCTAACTGAATATCGGTTCCTTTACCGATGTCAAGGTACTTTACTTCGTCGACACGATTCACTATCTTGTCACGAATCTCGTTCATTTTAGCGTCTTTCTTTGATTGACCGGCAGCTAGTACTCTGGCTGCAGTACCTTTAGGTGCATTAAAGACAGTGTCCATGTCTGATTTGGAGATACCTTCCTCTTCCATTTGCTTAGCAATATAGAGACGGAACTCTCTCTTGTGATGACCTTCAGCCATGACTCTTTGTCTTAGCTCACCAGTACTGATTCCAAAAGCGGCGGCCATCTCAGTGTACGTTGCACCAGGATGACTAGCTTTGTAATCCTCAACTTTCTGTAAAGTACGCCACTTCTTCTGTTCCTCACCGAATATGTGTTGGTACCACTTCATTCCTTTTCGTCCATAATGGTCGAACATTGAAGTGTCAAACACTGGGTAAATGTAGTTGTCGTCCACGTTTAACCTCCTTTTAATCTTTCGCGAAAAATAAAAAGGAGAACAGCATGGTTCTCCTTTATCCATTAAGAGGTGTGTAAATATGGGTTAGTCTTGACTAACTATTATTTCCATCGAATTCTCTTAAAATGTCTACAAATCTAACTATTAACATCATCAGGTCAAATATAGCATCAGGGTCTGGTACTTGTGCTTCAAAGCCATCGTACTGATAGATGCGCTCTTCAATCTCGAAGTCATGCGGATCCAAACCATACTCAAGTAAACAATAAGCAACATAGATGTCTAACTGAATGAATGAAGCTTTAGACTGCCCAGTCTTCAAGTCAAAGACTTTCAGTTGCCTCTTGTCAACATCTAAGAATATAGCGTCTGTAGTACCGAACGCATAATCGTCATCATATGAGAGCATAACCTCTGAGTCCATGTCATAACGAATGGCATCATTAATGAACATGGTTAGTGCGTCATTGGCTCTACGCTGCTTGATGCCAAGCTTGATAGCCATCGATGCATACTCATGCTTCTTGGTTCCTTCCTCTACTCTCATTCTGTTGGTGTGTACTGTTAGTAGTTTGTCATCATCGTAATTCACCCAAGAGTACTGGCTTGGTGATAGCTCGGAATGTCTTCCTGCTATTCTACGATGGTTATTCCAATTGCTAAACTTCATGCTTCACTCCTGCCACCAAGTACGACACCATCTGTGCCAAAATATCGTACTTGTTTTCTGGATAGATGAATGCAGCAAAACCAATCTTGTTTAGCTCAGTAACGTAGTAATCTTGGTTAGGTTGCTTATGTTCGTTAGCACTCTTCTTGCATTCAAGCATGGCCCACTTATCACCATAAAATATAGCTAAGTCTGGAATACCTTGAATGTAGTTGGCATCGTTCTTAAGCACATAAGCGCCAGGCAATGCTTCTTTAATTTCTTTTATTAGTTCTCTTTGAAATTGATTTTCTCTTGCCATTGGCCCAAACCTCCTCATTGAATTTCTTTTTACGCCGTATCGCATTAAGCACAGCAGAGTCTATTGAAGACTTTGAAACCATGTAAAAATATAGCAAGTCAACGTACTTAGTATTGGAACGGTCTATGCGGCCTTCGGCCTGCTCCATGACCTTGTAGCTGTAGTTTGGTGAGTAGAATAGGACTACATTAGTCTCAGTGCAGTTCCATGCTTCAGCAGCCGCATAATGACAAATATAGACCCATTGTTTGGTGTCTGGTATTGTCTCATGCTTGTGACCATTCCATTGCGCATATGGCCTTTCTAGAGCCTCGCAGATGTCTTCTAGAATATAGAGCTCGTAATCATAGTTGTAGAAGCAAATGACTCTATCATGCTGACTTATAATCTCTTCTACGTTCTTGATTCTATCTTCAGATGTAGCTACAACTTTCCTCGCTAACTGCGTTAGCTTAGAAGCATTCTCTATTGGTTCATCTTCGTATGGATCCCAACGGTTCTTTACAACCGTCAAGTACTTGTCAGATTCGTAGTCGCTGTAAATATAGCGACGGTGTCTGGTTGTCTTATGCTCAGAATCCATAGTGACAACAACAGCGTCTCTGTGCTTAGTCAACTCTCTAACATTGTGGTACGCTTTAATCTTTGGATACTTTGCAAACCTATCAAACTCGACATGTCTATTAATGAAGTCTGTCTTGTTCTTATAGAATCCGTTAGCTATAAATATAGCTACATAATCTATCCACACATCACCGGGAGTTGCGCTCAACAGAATCCAATAGTTTTGCTTAGCAATCTTGATGAATGACTTAGCCCATGTACCATAGCCAACAACCTTCTGTTCGTCAAATATAAAGAACGCATCCTTAATGAACGTGTACTTCTTGATGTTGTTCCAACTATCAACACGAATATAGCGAATGTCTGCAGCTCTAGCTTCATCTTCCCAATCGTGTGAGTCTCTTTTCTTTGCTGTTGTAATTACATACAAGTTCTTATGCGCGAAGTGATATCGATAATAAAAAAGAGAGGTGATAGTTTTTCCACTACCAACCCCTCCTACAAGCACGGATCCGGATTTTAATTTTTCTATGGCTTCCTGCTGATAATCGTACAGCATTACATTCTGTCAGCAATGAGGTCGTTCAGACTTGCACGTGGCTGCTCTAATTCAAAGTAAGCCTCCTGCAAATATGCTGCATAAGTCTTACGGCCATTGAATGTTACTTCAGTACCACGTACAACTACAGCCGCATATGAGATTCTAGCATTATCTAAGTCTGCAAGGTCTTCTTTAGTGAAGTTAATAATCTCACCATTAACTTTTACACGAATCTCTGGTGCAAAATAGCGATAAGAAGCAATAACCTTAAGGCTTGGGTTCGGTGCTTTGTCTGGGTTATTACGAACCCATTCTTCTTTTGGCCATTTAACGTTGTAACCGCCAAGATCTTCGAGCATGTGGCCTTGTTCTTCACTAATACGAATAACAAAGCTAGGGTTACCGGCACCTGAGTTGACACCAGCAAAGTCTCTCCATGCCAGACCACGGCTATTCGGAATTACAAATACATTTTCAAGTGTTACGTTCTGTTCAGTTTTCATCATAAAATATAGTCTCCTTCTAATAATATGTTATCAAATCTTTAAATTGGTCTGTGACCTGTACTATTTCTCCAGATGGGCCTACTTCATTAATATGCTTTATCGCAGCTTCACATAGCTCATCGTAATAGCTTCTATCTACGTCCATCACTCCTGGGAAGTCTTGCTCAAGCTTCCATTTGTGACCGACTGTTCCATTGACGTGAGATCTCTTTTCTTTATCTACACGCCACACATCGTCTCCGGACACAGATGCATATACTCTTCCGATTCTTCCAACGAACTTGTCTCCGACATACATCTTTCCTTTGACTTCTTTGGTAAGAAAGTAGTCTTCGGCTTCAATCTGCTCACCAGTAAATAGCTTCTTGAATACATACGGGTTAGCAAACTCTGCTGCTTTGGCTTCCCATTCTCCTTCTGGGGTCTTTGCAATATACGTCGACTTGTTGATAATCGCAAATATAGCGTATCTATCTTCAACCTCAAAAGTGTAACCCCATTGCTTACCGTAGTCATAAATAAATTTGGTAATCTCTTCATTTGGGTTACTTATTTTGATTGAGTCTGTCTTAATATGGATGACCTTGTATCCTCGCTTCTGCACTTCATGCTTAAGGTTAATCATAAATAACGCACCACGTTTAGCGATGATGTTATCAACATTGTCCTTTTGCTTGAATGGATTATCAAACTGGGCAGCAGTATAACCGTATATGGAGTTAATGAAAATCTTCAATGCTGCAGCCAACTGTTTTGTTGATGATTCGTCTTCTAAATATGGCGCAAGCTTTCCACCAAATAATTTCTTGGCGGATTCTAAATCACCGTGCTTAATACAGATACGAATATCGACTAAGTCCTTAAACCTTTGTGCGTATGGTCCAAAGTAATTCATAGCTATTGCTGAATGAGGATGCATACTAGCAATATCAAATACCACAACATTATGATATACTCCAGGTTCATAATATGTGTAGCCTCCTTCTGATGGCGATTCACCCATGTATGTAGACTTGTGGGTTTTCTTATCGTAAATATAGCCTGGGAAGTCCTTAGACAAATCAGTATATACCAACTTATCCTGAGGCCGAGGATCATCACCAAACAATATAGCAGCTGCATGCGCACGTCCAGGAGAGTTGATACTCAAACCAGATAACTCAGCCATCATTAGTCTCGCTTGGTAATCTTTATAACGATTCTTGAATAACGCTTCCGTTGCAATAACGTCATTCATACAATAGTCTAAGCATCGTTCCCACTGTTCATCGGTAAGAGGCTGGTCAAAGTCATGCTCGAATTCATCATGCTTAATACCGAGCTCAATTTCCCACTTCTTAAGCGACTTCTTTTCAACAACGTACTCATATAAGTCTGCATAAGAATATTCACGAGCTTCATGGAACCCATGTGACTCTCCACTAATGATCCCTTTAGACAGCGCATACACTTCTGCATTACTGTATCCAAGCAATCCAGCGTGCAGAATATGGTTATCATACGCACGGCAGTTGAACCCAATGAATGGCAAACTCAAAATATACTCGATTTCGGCAGGTGTTGGGTTAGTATACTTCTTGCCAACTTTAGAATTAAACTGGCGAAGACATAGACCCCACTTATTCGGTACAACTTCGACGTCCAGAAAATATAGCTCTTCCATCGGAACTACTTTATTCCCAGACTTCTGTGCAGGAACTAAGTCAACATCTTCAATTGTCTTGAATACAATCTTACGATACAACTCTCGACAGTAATCTTTTTGGTTGTGACTGCCTAAAGCAAATGCATAAATATCAGTTCTTAGTTCCTCTAAGTCATACTTAACTCCTTGCTTCTGCGCATCTTCAAATATCTTTGCAATTAATTGCATGGACGGCGTAGTGTTCGGCCATACCTCTCGTCGTAAAGCACGAGCGATTGCGTTATACATACGCTTCTCATTCCACACAATATCTTTAACATCTTTGTACACTTTTAAATTCTCCTCTTTTAAAGGCAGCCCAACAGAAATATGGGCTATCGGTAAGTTAACAAATTTGGTAAGTTGACGTCTCAATGACGCCTTACCCTTAAACACTTTAATCTCAATGTCTTTATCATATAGTGAAGACAACTTAGTTACGTCACCATCGTAAATATAGTGGAGGTGCAATCCACTACCTGACTTACTGACTTCGGCATAGGTTGGTGGGAAGTTAGCAGCAGCCTGCATGTTCAAATATAGACTCTTATTTCCACTATCATCCTTCAAGTCAAAGTCAATGACAATATGCTTCTGTGGCGGACGAACATAATGCAGTTTGCTTGTGTTAATATCACACAGTGCACTGGTAACATTATCCCAGCTCTTTGCTGGAGTTCCGTCAGCTTTGGCATATTGTGCCGGACATTTGTCAAGTTCCAAGTCTAGCTTAGAATAATCAGCATCTGAAAATATAAGCCACGTATCAACCTTCGCTTTCTGCTTAGTAGTACTGTGAATAAGTTCATCCTTGAATCCCTCAAACACATTACTAAGCTTCACACCATCAATCTTCTTCTGAGGATAGAAGCTTCGATAATATCGCTGAAGCTCTGATTTGATTTTTCGCTTGTATCCACGAGTCTCGAAACCTAAGTCCTCCAAATATTCCTTGAATAACGATGATGCTCTATCCAACGACACTACATCACCAAGCTTATCCTGATACTCAGACACGAAGCCGTAAATATAGTCAGTAGCCTCAATCATATCTCTATCGACATACTCTTCGTAATAGAATGGACCAAGCTCTTTAAATATAGCCATGGCTTTATAAGCAATAGCTGGTACTTCATACTTGATACGGTTCTTCAATTCAAAATATGTTTTAGAGTCAAACGTATATGTTGACGGCTCAACGACAATTGCTCTTCGCGTGATTCCTGAGTCAACGTTACGGACACGATACCTCTGGTTCGACGCAGTAATCAGTAGACCGGGAAACGACACAGAATATGGACTCTTATACTTTTTATTCACTAATATAGATTCATGAGCAACAAGCTTTAAAAGATTTGTGTCATCCTTGATTCCAGATAAGTCACAATCCTCATCAATCAATAAGGGCACTTCCTCAATAACTGATGTGGCAAACGCTCCACCGCCAGTCAACTCTCTAAGGCTTGTAGGAGACCAGTAGCCATCAAACATCATTTTAAAAATATCGATAACTGTACCTTTGCCGGTCCCTTTCCCACCATAGAGGAACATGAACTTCTGTATCGTTTGCATCTTGTTACTGAGTAGTGCCCCCATAAACCAGAGGATCTTTTGTAACTCCTCTTCAGAATATAGACGACCTAGTAACGTGTCGAACGCTTCAGTCGGTCCTTCTTTCGGTACGTAGTTCAAGTGCGATGTGGAATAGTCCTCGCGCCGTGGTTTAGCGTCAGAAAATAGAATCTTTGTATTGAAGGGAATATCGGATTGGACCCGAGCCTCACAATACTTGTCAAAGTCTAACTTAACTTTCGACGAGTGACTTTCCATGTATCGCACTTTAACAATGCTACCGGGATGCTCTTTCAAATATAGATTCTTTGCATCACGCAGTGTCTTATCAATAGCTTGCACTAAGTTGTCAGGTGAATCGTCCCAGTGGTCTTCATTCCACCATGCAAATAACGTTCCACCTTTACAGATTAAGTCACGAGATTTCCTGTGCTTAAAGTCAGGATAGATGGTCACGTCAGAACGTCGATTAGGACTTCCTGCCTGGTCCATCACAATCTCATAAAAATCCATCAAAATGACTCCTTTTTAAGCTGGTACCAAAAAAGGTACCAAAAAGTGATTTTTTTACATTGTTTATATACATTTTAAAAATGCATACAACAATGTCGATTTTTGTCGTTTTTCGTACCTTTTTTGGTACCGCAGGCCATTTTGGACTGAAAAAGGCCTATTTTTGACCAAAATCACACAAAAATCACATAATTCCTTTACATAAATTTAACAAAAGTACCCCAAAAAAGGCCCTGGTACCAAAAACATTTTTGGTACCTTTTGGGCTTTTTCTGAAATTTTTTCGTACTTTTTACATAAATTTCATGTTTTTGATTTCATCAACCGGTACATCCGCTGACCCTGTAGGCAGGTTTCCAACGTATTTAAACAGGAAAATATACACCCCAGGGCATCGCTCTCGAGCAATATATCCAAGATCATAGTGAGGGATAATTGTCCCTGCACTACGACCAGTCTTTACTTCATAATCTTCAGCCAGTACATACCATTCGCCAAGAGTTGGCAAAGTACCCTTCGGAGCTTTCATGTCAACCATTATTCTTCCTCCTTATTGCAAGGAAAATCCTTGGCCCATGGTACACCTGATAGACGGCCATCTAGATAATTTTTGCTAATACGAGAGTCCTTTAAATATTTAATGTTATCTGAATACATAGCAATCGAATCACGGCTAAGTCCGCCTAATCCACGGAACACCTGCAGATTCTCATGACGTCCACGCATTGACACAGTATACACAAAATATAAGTCACTAGTCGTAAGCGAAGCGTCTAGCTTACCGTCACCAAATGAGTCAATATTGCACTCGTAAATATAGATTGGTTTATCTGTTTCGATGTTATGGTCACTCAAATATGCATTAACTAATTCCTCAAACCCTGCTTTAAAACGTTCAAAATTCATGGTGTTAATCCTCCTTTAATATTGCATCACCGGTTGTAAAATCTTCAAAAACTCTTGATATTGATCCCACCAGGCAGGAATATCCCAGCAGTCATCAATTTCTACATAGTATGAGCCACGAGCGTATGTGGCAGGGTCAAATATAGTAGCGTGCGCCGGCTCTAAATCTGACACCAAGAAATCATTCAATACCTGACAGATAGTGGCTGAATATCTATCTGACATGATAATATCTTTAGTTGGTAAACCTAGGTTCTTGAAATATAGCTCTAAAGCAAAAGCCAAGGAGCAGTCAATGTCCCTTGACAACTCCTCAGCATAAAACATCAACACGTCTCCCGCGGAGAAACGGTTGTAATCATACTTAAGCCCAACCATACCGAACATTTCTCGTGAGTCCCGGATACCCTCGAGCAAATTTACTTCGGTATTCTTCTGATAATATGTTGGTTCCCACTCGACATGATAAGCTTCCAACATCATCCAGTACAATTCAGCATCTTTTTCTTTATCGAGCTTATGCAATTTCCACAGAACGTACTTATACTCAGTGGTATAGTCTTCAAACTGCTCTCCTAACAGGAACAAGTCGACTTCACTAAGACTGGGATCCCTTCTAAATATAGTCTTAATTTGCTCTTCTCGTTCCTTACGCTCGTGCTCCCTTTGCGCTTTTTCAATCCTTTTTTCAATATCAATACGCATAAGACCTCCATTAATATTGAAGTGGTCTCTTACCTGCGTAATCTAAAGCCACAAATAACTTCGGCTGTCCTGGCCAACGGACATAAATCTCCTGACGCAATACTCCGGACGTATGTTCGACATCTACAGCATCAATTTCCTGGTCAACACCATACCACGTCTGCATAGTCCAGCCTTTATCGTCCAAATATCCTTCAGGCAATTCGCCATTCGCAATCTTTTCATCAATCGCATCAATATCCTTATACATTTGGAAACAGTCAAGCACTTCCCTGAATGTCACTCTTCCAGAATATGAATTACGCATGATGTTTACAACCGCTTGGTCCATCTGCTTAATCATCGAATCATTCACAAGGTTATCAGATGAGTCATAGGCGTCGCTTCGTGCGAACCAGTTTCCTCTAATTAAATATGGAGCAACGGACGGTCTCAATTGCGCTTCACGAATATCGCGCTCTTTTTGCTCCTCTTCACTAATCACCTCCTTTTCATCCTTACCGTCCCATTCATCAAACTCACGTAATGCTTTGGCACCGTATTTACGACGATACTTCTCACGATTCCAAGCATCCGACGCATATAGACTCGCAACCTCAGTCGCTAATCCACGAATCGTCTTCTGGTCAATTCTATGTGCAAATATAATCAATCCAGCACCGGCAGCGAAACATAATGCAGGTTTCCATACAGATTTAGCTACAGTGACGATAAGTTCTTTAGTATCAGTTTCTTCGCCAGCTTCTTTAGCCGCTTCGAACTCTTTGAACTCACCATCGAGTTCTTTCGTAGATTCAATAGTCAAATATACGCCTGCTGCAGTCGATGCTACACCAGCGCCAACCATAATAGTAGTTCTGTGTTTGTAAATAAGTGTTACAGCTCTTTTAAATCCTCTTACAAGTGTTCCAAAGTTCATGTAAATATCCTCCTTTTATAAACTTTCTGGTTCTCTGTCAATCGTTACGGCCCACATTTTCTCGCCGTTAACGTACACACGTCGCTTACTGAACGCATGACTAGTATGCCAACCCCAGTTACGGTCTGTAGCCTGCGTTTCATTCGGCCAGTTAGCTGTGTTTAAATATTGATATACCGTGACGTAGCCATTATCACGAATATAGTCAGACATAATATCGATGAATTCATCAGCCTCAATAGACGTAGGATATGCCGGCTCCGGAAGCTTTCTGATTTTGCCTCTGGTTCCTCCAGCCGGGCGAAAACTTGAAGTCAGCTGGTTAGACGAAAACATTGCATTATACGGCGTCTGATTACCACGCTGTTGCAAATTATGTTGACGACCCGAATAATTCGCACGATTAGGTGTACCATAGACCATCGTCTCAAGCGTATTCTCTAGAAAATCCACGCCTAATGACGTTAAGCTCGGAAACACCGTCTCATCCAGCACTCTCTTTGCGGCTTGCTTCACACCATTGCTGCCCACAAATAAGTCAATGAAACGAGCTAACAGCGATTTCTTCGGTTCATCTACTTTCTCCTCCGGATCCTCATATGTCACATTTTCCGGAACTTTTACAGGTCCATCGGGTCTTGCAGCAGCCACAGCTCCATCATTCTTATCTGTAGGCTGCTTTGTTTCAGGCTTTTCTTGTTGTTCAATTTTGTTGTAATCCATTGTTCCTCCTAAAGTTTTTCTTTTGTCGGCTTAGCCAAAATATAGAATTGGCTGCCTTGCTTCACATAGTCTGTCATAGTCCCATAATCCGATACTTTAAATATCTTTCCATCGTATGACACCTTCTTGTCTTCATCCTCAATATCCTTTGCAAACTCATAGACATCGACATCAAAGACATCACGAATATCCAATCTGAAACTATACTTCCCGCAATTGCCTTTCGTGGCTTCCCACGCGTCTACGTTAAGCATCTATACACTCCTTTCTAAAAATAAAAGAGCGGGACTTGTATAGCCCTGCTCTTAATAATGGCGGTTAATAGTCTTATCAACTATCCTGCCTAGTATTTTGCCTCTGGTCCCAGTGACTACACTGTTCTCTTCATAATACATGGTTGCCCACGTAATAATCCCAATTCCAATACCACCGATTAGCCACCTAGACCACTCAGCTAGCCTTTGACATTTCTTTTCTTGAATATCTGCTTCTAGCTCAGCGTCTTTATGTCGCTCTTCGGCAAGTATTTTTAACAATTGTAATTCATCACTAGACAACCCGTCCTTTCCGGCTTTGTCAATCAAGGACTGAAGCAACTCATTGCTAGTCATAATTCTACTCACCTCCTATTATGGAAGCTGTAAAAATTGGAATCATTATACCTTTCGGCTCTTTTTTCTGCCAATTGGTCATCCAATTCCTGTATCATAACGTTGAGGTGCACTTCATACTGGTCAACAGCGTCTTTGAACCCTTTTCGGTACATAACATAACCATAGATTAATATCATCGCAAATATAGCGACGAATACACACACTGCCTGAAAACTATTCATCTTCAAACAATTCAGGATGAGCCTTTCTAAACTCACATAATACTTCGTTTAAACGTTCGGCCATTTCCTGTTGTGCAGTAAATCGTCCAAACGCGAATGCTACCAATATTCCTAGTGCAATAACAATAAATTGAATCATTCTTCAACCTCCTTTAAATTATCTCTTTTAACTTTCTCCCAAATATCATCAGGAACAACACTGAGTATGCATAGTGCTTCGACAGAGGTAAGTGTCTCATATCGTCGACCGGCTTTAAGTTGTTTCCAAAGCATCTTTCCGGAATATTGGATGGCTGCACAGCACAGTATCCACCCGACAACGATGCCGATAAATATACCAAGAAATAAATTAGTCATGCATAAAATCTCCGTTGGCACCGGTATGTTTCACCTTCCACGTATCATAATCAAAGTATCTATAAATATAAGTCTTTTCTCTATATGAAAGATCCGAAATTCGCTTGTTACCAGTGTAAATATCGTTAGCCAAACGACGACCGTTTTTAACTTCTAAATGAGTGTCTACGATAATACCCGCAACGAAGCATGCTCCTCCAAATAATCCACCTAATAATACTTTTTTCATCATTGTTTATTACCTCCTTTTAATAATCTTTCTAAATATTCAATGACTTCTTCTTTAGTTGGCATAAGTTAATTTCAATTCAACGCCATTGTGATCAGTAACGTAGTTAACATCATATCCAGTGCACTTAACACGACGGTACGCACCAGCCATAGCATCGGATGTAATAAAAATATACTCAGAATCCTGAATTGACTTAATCGTGTCATCCGCTTCATCGCGGTATTTGAATTCCTTATTGACAGTAATAATCGAAACCAATCCATTATGGACTGTTTCAAAATCATGTTCCCAGTCATCAATGTTAATAACTGTTGCTGGTTTGTTGTAAACGCTATAGCTCATGCTTTCTTCCTCCTTCGTTTTCTTATTTAATTCTTTTAATGCGTCAAGATGTGCCATAACATGGTCACAAGCAGATTTTTTCATCCAATCGAAATCGTCTGCGCCATATGATTCAGGCATGACGACATAATCACTGTTTGGATTGCCAATCTTAAATCCCTTAGTTTTCATAATATAGCAGTACAACTCATCTAAGTCTTTAAACACGAGGTCTGGATACCCACCGCTTTTTGACAAATATATGTGTTCGTTCAATTGTTTTAATGTTGTGCTCATTTACGTATCTTCTTTCTACAATGGTCAATAGCTCGTACAGCATCAACGTACATAACGTTGTAATTAGACAAATCAGCATGTGCAGACACTAATAGTCGATGCAAATAATCACAAATAAAGAGGCGTCTTTCAGCCTCTTTTAAGAAAATATCCGATTCTGGCATGTTGGTATGCTCTGCCAAATATGTGTACTCAAGCATGGACGCTAATTCAGCAGCGTACCGTGCTTTGATGCGCTTCATTATACGGTCTTCAAGTATCATTTATTATCACGCTCCTGAATATATCGGTGCGCGTCGTCTTTAAGCATCTCTAGATCCATAATAAAACCAATAGTGATACTAATCGCCGCAACGATAGCTGACATTTCAGGATGGTCCAAAATAAATTTATCTAGTTTCTTCATTTTCCATTTCCTCCAGTTTGTTTTCAAGCCAGTCAACTACAAATTTAACGACGCAGCAAAATATACCAGTTGCCACGCCAAACTTAACATCAGTTACAAAATCTTTCTCTCTTCTAGTCATGTTTAACCTCCTTTAAAATAACATCGACCGTTGCTACAAAATCATCGGCAAGACCAACAGTATCGAGTAACACCGAATCTTTAGTGGTTACCGTGATATCTGCTATGTTGTATAACGTGCCGTCGCACTTGATTACACCACCACGCTCCATAACACGAATTACCTCACGCAGTCTGCGATAGCCATCTTTATCTAAATCAAAAATAAGTGCTGGTGTTTCTTCACTTCTACCACGCACCGTTATAACATCCAGTAAATAACTTGGTGCTCTATAGTTTTTCATATCTCCGATCACAGCTCAACTCCTCCTTCTTTGTTAATAACTGCTGACAAAATATAATGTACACGTCCGCAATTTGGGCACATCATTGCATAAACGCCTGGGCATGGTGGCTCCTTAGCTCTAAGCACTATAGAAATCGGTAAATTGCACGTGCAGCGAACATAGCGATACTTTTCACCATCATATTTAGTGTTTAATAAGTCCACAAGCTCAGTTGGTATTGTGGCTTTAATTTCATCGTATTTTTCCATGCCAGCCTCCCTATCTGTCAACACTTCGAATAGACGCCAAGCCAATAATATAGAACAATCTCTGGCGCTGTGCCACTGTGAAATCGTTGTTCGCAAACCGGTCAGAAATTTGTTTGGATGCTTCACGAATAGCATCGTGCTCGGCCGATTCTAATAGCCAATTGTAATCATTTCCATTAATTTCACCGTGAATAGCAAACTGCACAAATAACAACGCAATAAATTCAGCTAAATAGAAATCAGTCATCATAGTTTTAATTACCTCCTTTGTTAACTATGTGTGAAAAATAAAAGAAGGAGACTGGAATGATGCCACGTTATCTCAGTAACATGGAAGCTTACACATCTCTTGCTCCTTCACTATGGGAATTGTAAAAATGAGAAAAGCCCGGAGGCTGTAAAGTTGCTACTCGTCCATAGGACTTTCGCTGTTTACAGCTTCCGTCTCAGAATTAGGCATACCATCTTTGCCCAAATACAGTAAACCCGCTATTGTTGCTGCGGAACCAGCAACTGCGCCAATTACTGCTCCTTTATGTTTCTTGGCAAATTCTTTCGTTTTTGTCCAAGACTTCTTAAAGAAGCCATCCTTAGCTTCAACTACAGTTTCCTTTGCTTCAACAGTTTTTACTTCATCTTTGTTCATATAGAACCTCCTTCTTTCTATTATGGAATGTGTAAAAATAAGAAAAATCAGGAGTGTGTAACTCCTGGAATTGGTTTATTGATATGCACGAGTGAACATTTCCTCGTGAACAGCAGCTAATCTCGGATTGTTTACATTAAATCCCATTTCTGAGATTTCATGCAGATATCTCCAAATATTGTGCTTATCAACACACTGATATATTCTTTCCATGCATAATCTTTCATTTCTTCCAGTCATAACATACTCGTTGATAGCAGTTAACAAATTATTATTTTGTTTCATAATTTTACCTCCTTAATATTTGTTTACTCCTATTAAGGAATGTGTAAAAATAAGGGATTTGTGTAATCCCCTATAAATTAGTGCGATAATATCATGGTCACAATAACCATGAACACTACTAATGTTATCTCTATCGCCAGGAGAGTATAGAAGACCCTCCAAAGCCATCCAAGAAAAGTTTTAATAGTATCCCAAATTATCTCTAACATATTATCATCCTCACTTTCTATTAAGAGGTGTGTAAAAAATAGTGAAGAGTGTATACTTCTTCTTTAAAGCCGTCGCTATCGGGATGGGACCACTTTTTGTTTCTTCCTACCACGGTTATGCATAACCGCTACGTTTCTATTAGTCCGTATGCGCACAAGTTTTGCCTTGCTTCCCTTAGATCTCTTCATTATGGTATGTGTAAATATGAGAAAATAGGGGACTGTGTAATCCCCACTAAAGCTAGGCCAGTAAAGACTGGACCATGATCACATTGAACCTGATGTATTTTTCATCGTTTTCAGTGCCATACCGACTTAGCATTGCATCACATGCCGCACTTAGTTTTGCGCGGTCCGATTCACTAAGTTTATCGACAGCCGCAAATAAGTCAAAATCATCATCAGATTCCAGTAAAATAAAGTCTAAAATGTCTTTCATGACATCACCTCCTATTAAAAGGAGTGTAAAAAACGGAGAAGTGTATCTCCGTTAGGAAAATCACGCCCGATTGTTATAATATCTGGCGTATGCTTTCTTAGATTCGGCTTCGGACTTTAACACCTTTCTTTGCGCCGAAGCTGTCTTCATGCCGTCAATGGTCAACAGACCAAACGACATGATTCCAGCAATCCAGAACGCAGTGTCGGGATTGTCCTTCACCCAATTCCAAGTTTGCTTACCCTTTGCTTTTAAATCGTCAATCTTTTCCTTCATAACTTCTCCATTGATTTTTTCGAACATTTCATCAACCTCCTTTGTTCATAATGCACTGTGTAAAAATGAGAAAAAGAGCGCGTATGCACTCTCTGTATTACAAGTGACGATTGATCTTTCTCAATGCCCAATCTAAATTGGTATCATAGCCGGTATTAAAGATGCGAAATCCTCTGCTTCGTCCTCGAATATCAAACTCTTCAACGGCACGAATTTCAGGATTCCTCCTGAGAACGTACCGATGCTGGGTTTTCGTTTTAAGCATCGGCTGGTGTTCATTCACATCAAAACGGCCTTTGAAATCCCATAAATCATACCTCTTATCCCAATCATCGTAATACAAAGCGTCATACGCTCTTTGCATAGATTGCAATAAATATTTTTTTGTTTTTCTCATAATATTCACCTCTTTCTATTACGAGGCGTGTAAAAAAGGGCCTAGTGTTTTTCCCACTTTTGTCCCTTTAAAGATTTGGCTTTACTAACATTATCATTACAAATATAGCATTCTGTCCAAAACCACTTCAGGCATTCGTATAATGCTACAATCTCTACAACGATTATCAATTCGTCAAAGAATACCTCTCTCTGTAGAAATAACGCAAATACAGTCACATAAGCGGTTGCAGCGAACAAAACGCTCCATACAACATCTCTTAAAAACATTTTAGTTTTCATAATATTTAACCTCTCTTTCTATTAAGAAGTGTGTAAAATATGAGAAAAAAAAAGAGCTAAATGTAGCTCTTTGGATTTTTTATACCTCTAATAATTCTATAATCGCAGATAAAGCAGCACAAATACGGCTTTCTTCATAAAACCCTTCAACGCGTTTATTAATGTTACCATCTGGATCGACATAGTTTACTAACGTGTCTCTCAACATTTGGTGCATTACTAAACTTTCACTGAAATAAGCTTTAAAAACTTTCCGTTCATCTTTGTTTAGCTTCTCAATAATTTCATAATATACAGAATTTAGATTATCACATCTTCCATCTTTAATCCAAGTTTCCATAGTACATTTTGCCCAATTTAAATTATTAATAAACATTTTTGTTTACCTCTCTTTCATTACGAGGCGTGTAAAAATAGGGGACTGTGTAAAGGTCCCTAGTGGTTACTTGTTCAGCATCTTCCACACTAAGTAGACGCTTCCAATTCTTGCTGTTAATATGAAACACATTTTCAAATTACTCATCATACATAAGTATGTATAGTAACTTGAATATCCGCTCCATTCTCCAGTGAACATTGGAATTATTCCCTCAATCATGGATGTTACTAATGCAAGTGTTAACCACACAGTCACAAAATACATTACAGTCCAAAAAGTTTCGTTATCATTAATTTTCTTTAACATAATTTTACCTCCAATTTTAATAACTATTCTTTCTATTATGGTATGTGTAATTTTCCGTGTTATACTACACTAAAGGAGGTAAATATGAACGCACTACTATACACAAGAGTGTCAAAGGAAGACCAAGTCAAATATGGAATGTCGTTACAGACTCAGTTAGATGACTTAACTCGCTACTGTTCGGAAAATCATCTGAATGTCAGAAAAGTGTACTCAGATGAAGGAATCTCTGGAGGTTCTATTAAGAAGAGGATAGCTTTCCAAAATATGATTTCAGAATCACGCCCAGGGGAAATTATCCTATTCACAAAGCTGGATCGTTTCAGCCGTAACCTCTTAGACGCAAATATAACCATCCAAGAGCTCGAAAAGAAGAACGTGAGCATCAAGGCCATCCATGAAGACGATATTGACACATCCACAGCTGACGGTAAGTTCATCTTCAACCTTAAGCTGTCATTAGCTCAGCGAGAACGAGAGAAAGTGTCAGAGAGAATAAACGACGTCTTCGCTTACAGAGCTAGACAAGGCTTGGTTAACACTGGAAACGCTCCACTTGGGTATAAGATAGTAGACAAAAGGTTAGTGATTGATGAAGAGAATAGTTGGAAAATACAAGAGTTGTTTGACAAATATGAGGAATTAGGAAGTGTGCATCAGACAGCGATGTGGTGGAATGACACTCATCCGGAAAACACATGCACTCTTAATAACATCCGAAGTAAGCTCACAAATATGTATTACAAAGGATGCCACCCAAAAGGTTTGAACGACCAATTCTGCGAGCCGATCATAACTACCGAGCAATTTGATAGAGTTCAGGATAGACTTAGCAAAAATATAAAGTCAATACGTAAGAGTGATAGAGTGTATCTGTTTACAGGATTAGTTCGCTGTCCTGAATGTGGAAGGTCGATGGCAGGCATACAGCACTACCAGAATGGACAAATATACTATCGATGTAATCAAGCGTATAACAACCACAAATGTGCCAACAAGAAGCTCATAAACGAAAAAATAATCGAACGTGTATTACTTGAGGACATGGACAAGCTCATGGGCGATGACACATACAATCTGGATTTGACCACTGAAAAACCCGCCGTGGGAAAATCTCAAATTGAAAATAAGATTACTCGTCTAAAAGAGCTTTACGTTGAAGGATTGATAGACCGTAACGAGTTTGATACAAAATATAAACAACTCAACAACCAGTTAGCCGAGCTTGAGCAGTCCGAGCCAGTCGTCAAGCAGGAGCTCAAAGACGTTAACTTCAGACAGATGTATGAGATGCTTACTAAAGAAAATAAACGGTCGTTCTGGCATAGGTTTGTCAAGGAAATATACCACGATAGAATAGTTTACTATTAAACACTAACCATTAGGTCTTTATACCAAAGTAAACAAAGAGGCAGCAGAAGGGGATAGGCAGCTGCCTCTTTTAGTTGCGACTTATGATACTTACATTTCATAAGGTGTTAGTGAGTAGGGATTTAATCTTATGGGTTACAGGCATGTGTTGTATCATAAGTCGTCGCGGAAATAAAATTATGCACTACTCAAGCCAAATCTTAATCGCTTCGATTGAGATCTTTAACCCGGTACTTCCAGTTGCTGTGTCATGAGGCACGGCCCCCGTCCATCCCTTGTTCGCTAAATGGACTTGGTACTTAAGGGTCTTTCCCGTTGTGTTCTCGATGACGTCTAATTCAATCGCCTCGATAGCTTGCTTCTTACCAACAGTACCAATCAGCGTGTCAGGTCTGATGTCTTTATATAATACCCAGCCTACATTGGAAATATGGGCCTTGGCATTGAGTCGTAGTTTACCACCTTTAACTTTGGTGGTGTCAATATAAAGTCCTTCAAGACGTTTCGCAGCTCCAACAGAACCTGCGATCATTCCATCATGGACTTCTTCTCTCCAGCCAATATCCTGAACGTGAGCTCTGTATCTCAGATTCATGTCATTGACTGGCTTAACGTTTCCGTCTAACTGAGACTGCTTCTTTTGTTTTGGACGGAAGACTGTAGGATATAATGCTTCAATAGGTAACCACACTTCGTTAATAACTGATGAACCTTGGTTCTGTCCTAAAATAAGAACCTGACCCGCGTGATTACCAGAAGCAGCAGTACCGACGTGAGTATATGGTGTCCATTGCGTAGGCATGAATACACAAATATCGCCTACCTGAACCTGCTCACGAGGTTTTTCGTCAAAATTCTTCAGCATTCCATTGTAACTGCGCTGCGTCCAAATATCGCCGGCATAGCCAGTAGCTGTGCAGTTAGCGTGTGGAACGCCTAAATATCCACAATAGTCGGCATACTGGTCCCAACACTGGGCACCGTAAAAACCATCAACATCTAGTGACCGACCGAGTCTAGTGTTGCGATAGTCTGTAAATTGTGACATTATTTTGTTGGCGTGCCTCCTTGATCATTATCACCAGCATCTCCGCTGTCACTGTCCAGTTCTGTGTCCCATCCGTCTGAATAGTCAATAAACTTTGTGATATCCTCACCATAATATGATTCATGCACCGGGCGTGGATGAATGTCAATATCACCAAGTTTGTCTCCTTTTTCAAACGTTTTAGCCTCGTTGCCCGCATAGAATATAGTTAGGTAAATACCGCTGGCCGTAACTTCGAATCTAGTAGCGTAATAATAATCTTGGTTAACCGATCCTACACTGGCCTTAAAATCAAAGTCTCCGGCTTTTGCAAGTAATATCTTATTTCCAAGGAAACAATCTTTCGGAATATTCAAGTGTAGGACTTCGCCAATCTCGAATGTCGCCATCAGTGAAACTTTTACTTGCTTCTTCGCTGGTCCGTTGAACGTAACTGCTTCATCTGCTGATACCGAAAATGTTGCTTTAACAAAACTGGCTTCCTGTATCACTTTTCTACTACCGTCTGAGAATCCAACCAGAAAACCATAAAGTGAGTTAACGGGGAAATACATAACATTAAACGGTGAATCACCAATAGGCATTATTAAAGCTGATGCTACATGTTTAACAGTTTTCTGCCTAACCATATTGTCTTCCATATTAACTAGTACGAGGTGGAAACGGTTTGTCTTACCTCCCTGATACGTATCACCGTTACCAAAAGCGGCCACTTGATAATTATCAGAACTCGTACCAGTGTAATATAGTGTTGGATATGGTTTAGGAAGTACATATGTCGGTCCAGAAGTCTCCTTCATAAACATCGGTAAAATCTCAGCAAGAGACAATTCATTCGGCATAGGCGCTCCCGGTATAGGTTTAGCAACAAGTGTATACATCAGTTCTGTTGCCGAAAGCGACCGCCACTTAGCGAGTGTACTTTCTGGAACAGGTGCCCCAGAATGCTCTTCAACGTATGTCTTAATATAGTCGATAATAGCCTCAGTTAAAGTGTACTGAATATCGGCATGCACCGCATCGTTCAACTCCGGCGGAGCGGTTCCTTCTGGATATGGGATTTTGCTAACGTCAGTTTCTGTGGATTCGTCGTCTGTAGTTCCACCAATGTTTGGATCAATTACATCTGGTACATTCACAGTATCAATATCAGCCATGTTATTCCTCCTTGTCTACATCGCTAATCACTTGATTGATGCGCTTCTTCAAGAATTTCGGAACGGGCACACCAATCTTGTCCAAATTTTCAATAATGCTCGTAGCCTCCATAAATACGAGGTACAACGCATATATAGCAGATAAGTCTACCGGTAGCATTAACGCCTGCTGTACAAACCAGACAAGCATCAACGCTAACAGTTCAGACCCTTTGTGAACTCCGCCAATTCTTAGCATGGAGCTTTTGACTTCATTGTGGACCCATGCATTTAGGAACCCAGTTACAAAGTCACCTAACATAAAAATAAGCGGCAGAAGTACCGTCCAGTACCCTGCCGTAAATTGAATATCTTGTAGATTCATCTAAACCTCCATATAAAGCCAATAGTCATTCCAACAATTAAACCGATTCCAATCAGACAGATTGCCACAATAACATTTGTAATCATTTGCATATCCTCTCCTACTTGATTCCGTATAAGAACGCACAAACATGTGCTCCGCCAGATGCAATAACAACATGATTATCGTCCACAAACGATAAATATGCTACATATTCGTTGGGGCCTTGGTGATATGCAGCCTGCCAGTTATTCTCGACTGAGGTGCTGCCCCTGAGCGAATATGGACCATCAGTTAACCAGCTCAAAGGCATTAACGTAGTCTGTAATATACGCCTATCGTTTCCATTTGTGCCAGCCCCCAACAGTAAAGCTCTATACCCAGTAATATCAATCTGGCTGCTAGTCTGCTGATAATTGGTACCGCTGAATTTCGTCAAAAACACCATATCGGCAAACGGGTCAAATGCCAATTTGTCTTCAGAAATAACCCCCGAGGCAATTTTGGAATTCGTAATTGCGGAATCTTTGATTTTAGCGGTTGTCACTGCGTTAGCCGCAATCTTAGGCTCTGTTACAGCGTTGCTATCAATCTTCCCAGCAGATACGGCAGTGTTTGCAATCTTATCACGAATAACCGCACCATTAGCGAGCTTGGCGGATGTGATACTTCCATCAGGTATAGATGTTGTCGCTTCTGGATGATCGTCCATCCAATCCTGTGCCGACTGATAAGCAGTCTCCTCTACAGTTTCCAGCTGCTTGGGAGTAAGACTCCCAATAGTCGTTCCATAGAACGGGTTCTCCTTCACGTCTATGCGAAATCTAAATGTGGAAACTATAGCGTCTCCAGAATATAGTTCTAAAACAGCATTTGCCACTCCAGGAACGTCAATCAATGCGGCGTAGTCCTGTGTTGGCTCAATCTCAACCTGCGCCATGTCAGCACCGAGCTTACGGACAGTTCCTTGAGCCCATCCTTTTACGCCATCAGGACGCTCTACTTTTAATACTGCTCTAACATCTGAGCTATCTAAGTTATCAACTTCGGTTAAATATGTAACAATTAATCCACGAGCAGTGTCGCCCTGCATGACATCAATCGAAGGAATCGTTGAGTCGAATACAAGGTCGACACTTATGTGGTTATAAACTTGTATCGCCATTAAATATCCTCCTTAATCTCTGCTAATGTAATGTCAGTAATACGTTTGGTGATTAGGTCATACTCAATTTTGTCAAGATAGAACCCTTCAACGTTGTCCGATACGTTACCCATGAAATATATCTTGTCAGACAGCTTAAGCTTGGAAGTTAACTCTTCGTTATCCAAAATATAAGCAATCTTAATGTCTAAATCTACGTTTGGCTTACGGATAGTTGTCTTACGTAGATCCTTCTTAGCCCTATTCATAAGAGCCCGATTCAAGTGAGCCTCTGTAGAATATACATCATACTCTGTCAAATCAGCGTCTTGCTGGTCCTCAGTCCAAATGATTTCAGGATACTCCTCGTACTTAACTCTATGGAACTCGTACTTGTCGTAAAGGTTCTCGAAATAATCAGTATCACCCAACACAACAACACCGTTCTTAGTTCCTGGGTAGTCCGTAGGAAGCATTCTGTCATTCGCTCCAATAGGTACGATACCTGTGTACACTTCTTCCATGTCAACAGTCTTTTCCTGTGTTGTTACAAGTCGCGGAGAAGCGATGTAATACTCTACTGGTTTAACCCAATCTCGAGCATAAGCACCGCCAAAATAACACGTCAGGTTGTTATACATTGCTGTGACATGAGCCTGCTCACATTCTTCCCACTTATTGGCCATGGAGTAATCAGAAGTTCCAAATAAGACCTCAATCAGATTAAGTTGCTCCCAGTGAGCCAATGTTACAGTCTCGGAACGATGAAACTGGAACGATTGCCTAGAAGCCGCAGCACTCGGCAACACTCTTCTCTGAGATATGCATAGCTGACGATACGGAATTGTCCCTCCGGCTACGTCAGGGTATGTGTGCTCTTCAGCTGTGAATGCCAAGCAATATCTCGAATCTAACTTACTTACAACGTTCCAATAACCAGGATATGGTGACTGTTCAATCTTCCATCGTTGGTTATCACCGGAATGGTCTTCAGACTGTGTAACCTGCCGTTCTTCAGCAATTACCTCGCCCAAAATATCCAATGGCATAATTGACTTTTCATTCCATAGCTGAAACCATTCACCGTCGGCGTCAGGAGTCATGTAATATCTCTGGGCCAGCGTTCTGTTCATCGGGTGAGATACAATACGAGCTCCAGCATTCATGTTCTGTTGATACACGTCAATCGCCTTAGTTTGGTCATAGTGAGGGATAATCAAATATGAATGGAATCTATCAGGCTTTGCTGTGTTGTCGTAACCTTGTTCACCCTCCAAAATATACTTTTTCTTTGGGTTCGATTTCGTAATTAACTCGTTCAAAGTCTTGATAGCGTTGCCCCATGTCGAAACCTGCTTGAATTCAGAGTCAGTAACAAGCACTTCCTTCTGGCTCAAATGGAAAATATCAACGCCATAAACAGTGTAAGTGTGCTTTTTACGGTTATACTTCCAATACACCACACTGAATAGTTGGTCTTTAGCATGCGTCAAGTCAACCTTAACATACGCTTCATCGACCATTTGATAGCCCAGCATATCAGCTTCAGGGAACTCAATCTCTACAGACCATTCTTTGTTACGTTCCATGACTGCTTTGGCTTTGATTGGTCTTCTAATAACCACATCACCGGCCTGTGCGATCATGTCTTCTACTGAATAGTCATTCAAATATAAGTTAATCATCGCTTGCTGAACCTCCGATACAAGTCAACTTTGAATCCAACGCCCTTAGACGGCTTGAATGTCAGAGTTGTGTGTCCAGCAGGTAAGTAGAATGAGTCGAATCTACCTCTAAGAATCTTGTTACACCATTGGCTTGTGCCGTCAGTGTATACTTGTCGAATAGTGTACTCGTCAGGGTTAACCTCAACGTGGTCTACCGTCTTACCATTAGTTAGAGATACAAAAGGTTTAGTTAGTGTAGACGTAAAACCAGTCACGTCATTCTCAATGACAACATCCTCATCGCTGTTAACTCGATGCAGCAAATATAACGGACTGGATGAGTCATATGGGTTATGGATCACCTGCTTCGTTTGACCGCCGCCATTAACGACATTAATCTCAAACGGTCTGTCATAGAATCGGGAAATATACTGGTATGGATAAGCAACGACACTCACCGATACGCTAGTCATTCGCCCCATAACACGCTGTTCGAAGCCAACTTGGATGAATTTCACTTTCCAGAAGGTTTCGGCATCATCGTCTGGCAAATATAATTTTCCGCTACTCACTTTGAAGTAATCTTGGATCGTAGCAGCAACTCTTTGCCATTCATCGTCTTCAGCAGCTGTGAATCCACAATTCAAAGAGAAAGACCGGTCCTGAAAATAACCGGCCTCCTCGTAGTATTTAGTTCCATCACCCAAATCCGTAGTGTAGACCACCGGACTAACTGGAGGAATCACAGGTCGTGATGATACTTTAATGATTTTGTTAATATCAATAGTCTCTTGGACCTGGCCATCGCCAATGTACTTAATTGAATACATTTATGCTTCCCCCTTTCCAAAGTCGCTAAGTAACTTACGAATTGATGTGATTTCTTCAACTGTATCAGTAATAACATTACCATCAAGCTCTTGCGGCTGTAATGCAATCTTGAGCTCAACAGATTCTAGTTTGTCAATAAGTTCATTTATCTTAGTAGTAACCGATTTGTTACTGTTAACGATTCTATTAGTCATTCCGTCAATATCAGAGCCTAAGCCACGAATATCAGCACGAATTGGGATTTCAAGTCCAGTTCCAACCCCCGGGATTTTTTCCAGATTTGAAATATCAAGCACTGGGGTTACAGTAGGTCTCATAGACATGCTATCCATTGCCGTTTGAGCAGTGACAATAGCCGTATCAGCCATGGCTCCGACAGCGTTCTTTACAGTAGACAGCATCGTAGTGAATGGTAAAATAAAGCCCTCAACTGCGAACCTACCGACACGCTGCATTACATGAGATGGAGAACGGTTATCGAGCGTTGCATTGGCTTCATCAATAGCTGCCTGTGCAATACGTCTAGCCTTACTCTTTACCTCACCGAACGCAGCAGAGTCTTCAAGACCGGCCGCAATACCGTATGTGGCATTGGCACCTACAGTCTTCCAGTCATAAGAAGCCCATTGTTCGTCAGCGCCAGAAGCCAGCGTAGTGATACTTCCTTGCACATCGCCAAGACCTGCGTCTAATCCGCCAGTTAATGAGTCCAAAACCTGGCCAGAAGCACCGCCACCAAGCTCGGCACCACCAGTAATATTGACCATCTGCGAAATATCGAAGTTTTGTACACCCATTGATGCTGGGTCGAAACTCAGGGCTGATGATAGTTGCTCTTTAAGTCCAGAAACATCACCAACGGAAGTCTTAATGTCGCCAAATATGTCAGTTATCTTGGTCTTATACTCTTCAGCTCCTGAAATATCAGCAGTAGTAAACGCAGTATTAATGTCAGTATTTGCCTGAGTTATCGCCTGCTTAGTTTCACCGGATGACTCTTCGACACCGGCTTTCATTTCTTTGTATGGCTTCTTAGCATTTTCCTTAGCTTTAGTCACTTCCGCTTCTGGAGGTGACGCGCTATCACCAGAGAACCAGCCCTTTATACTAGCCATCGGGTCATCAAAGAAATTCACCACACCATCGATAATACCGCCAATAGTTTCAAATGCACTTTTGACCCAACCGGTGATTTTGTCAATCCATTCCTGAATCTTTCTAGCTGCAGCACCAAACGGACCTTCGGAACCGAGTAGGCTGTTCCATGCATTGCTAATAGCTTGGCCAAGGATACTGAGCCCGGTCACAATTGCATTTCCTAAGCCAATCAGTAATCCAGCAATAAGGGCACCAACAGCCCTACCAATATCAGCACCAACTTGAGGAGCGTACTGCACAATACCATCTACGAATTCATGGAGTTTATTGACTACATCCTCTACGGACATATTGTCTGCTGAATGTGCGATTTGATAGAATATAAATCCGATTGCTGCAGCGATTACAAAACCAACTACTAAAACAGCTGCCAATCCTAGCAAAGCAACACCTAAAGTCACTAGACCTTCTTTAACACCAGGAATCAATCCAACGACAGCACCAATCGCAGCAATGACGAACGCTAAGAATACAATTGCGAGGCCGCCTTTAATAATCTGACCCCATTCAAGGCTACCTAACAGTGCAAGAGACAACGCTAAAGCCACAATAGTTGCGGCGATAGCTGCCATTCCATACGCGGTTCCGACGTTCAATTTGTTTGCTGCGAATATAAGCAAGCCAATAGTAGCAATGATTATAATGGCATCCAGTATTGCTCTTCCAATGTCAAGGTACTCCATGATCTTCAATGCCGCAACAACAGCAGCTATCGCAAAGCCGACAGCGCCCATCATCTTAGCAACAGAATCCATCTTTTCTTCCAATCCCTCTGCTTCAGATACTGCAGTCGCTAGCTCTTTCATTCCATATAACAGCGCATATAAGCCGACAAACACTATGCCCATCATGGCTACAGCAGCCCACATAGCGTCGCCATTACCCCAGGTTGTCGTGAGAGATGTAATCTGTTCAATAACAAAACCTACGGCCAATATGATACCTGCTAAACCAAATAACGCAGTACCGGCACCACTCTGTGCAATAGAATCATTAGCCTTCTTTAGCATCTTCGTCAACGCCCAAATAGCTACAGCGATGGCACCAAATATAAGTACCGCTGCATAGAATGATTCTTGACTAACACCAACACTCAAGCCCTGTAGCACAGCTGCAACTAAACCGATGGCAGCAACTAATGTCACCAAAGCCACGCCGAACAAGAATATGGATATGGCAGCCTTTAGTAGTTCGCCGCCTTTCATGAACCTACTGAATACAGCAACTCCAGCAATGAATGCGGCAAATGACCACAGAGCTTCTTGGAATATACTCATCTTAGACTCATCAAGCATCTGCGTAGCAATAACCACCATCATTAGCGCTGCCGCCAAACCAATAAATGCAAAGCCCACAGCACCTAAAGCCGCTAAAGACTGCAAGTTCGAACCGGCCAGCTTAGCGATTAAGCCAATAGCACCGAAGATGGTAATGATTACACCAGCCGCAAACGCTAATTCTTGCCATTTAATCTCAGTTAACATGGCCAGCGACTTAGCAACAGCTGCAATACCAAATGCTAATGCTGCCATGGCTAACACTCTACCGCTGAATGAACTAAATATCTTCTGAATTGTTCTAACAGGGTCAGCAACCTCTGCTACACCTCGAAGCGCTTTAATCAGTCCAGCAGCCTCTAAAGCCAGCTTCAAGCCTACTAATACACCAGCGAACTTAGCAACATTCTCAATGGTCGATGATACACTAGGACTGCCCAACGTCTCAAATAAGCTCTTGAAACCATCAGTAACGGTGGTCCAAGTTGAGGACGCAAATTGGCTAATAGAGTTCAATAAGTCACCAAGGAATGTGCCTGCAGTGGCTGGTACACCGGATAGGAATTTACCAATCTCAGAGAACAGAGTTCCTAAGTCACTTCCAATTGCACCAAATAGAGAGCCGAATCCGCCGGCTTTAAATGCATCATAGTATTCAAATAGTTTAGTAATAACCGTATCAATAGCACCAATCACAGTATCTAAAATACCTTGCAATGTCTGGTGCTCTTTTAGGAATGCTTGAACGTATTTGGCTGCCTCATCCATAGTACCTGAGAAGTCAGTAACCAAACCGACCATGAATTGCCATGCACCAACAACCGGTCCGGAAACCGCATTCCACAGGGCAGTACCAAAAGCGTCCAATTCGTCAGCAACACCTTTTGGTAAGAACGAAAATATAAATTTTTTGAGGGTCCCAAATCCATTCTTGGCGGTATCTATAGCGGAACGCCCCAAATCAACGATTGTGCTCTTTAGTGTTGGCAATCCTTTTCTAATTGGTTCTGCTTGCAATGCGTCCCAGAAGTTTCCACTTTTGATTGCAGACCAAACAGTGTGCAATGAAGACAGGAAAATTTTCATAGTTGACGTGAATCCAGTTTCTGTCGCAAGCTTTTTAAGAACTTCCCATAGCTCTGTCATCTTAGTCACAAACCAATTCAGTGCATCCATCGTTGCACCGCCAAGCCATTTGAACGCCAATTCCATGCTGTCGCCAAAGAATCCTAGTAAGTCTACTACAACGCTCAATGCCGAGCTTAGCATCTTAAGTAATGATAAGAGCACTCCTCCAGAAGCACCTAATGCAGTTTTGAGAATCCACTTTATAACATCCCAAACACGCATGAGACCGTTCCATAAAGCTCCGCCAACGAAACCAACTATCTGGAATAAGTATCCAACGATTTCACTAAGCTGTTTAGAAATCAATCCACCGGTGCCTTTGGCAAACGCTTCTAAGGCGTCGAATACCTTCAATCCACCCTTGCCCAAATCTTTCAAGAGGCCGTCTGGTAAATTCACCAATGATTCAAATGCTGTTCTAATACCGTAGGTAAGTTGTTTACCATATGTCTTTATCCATTCCGGAACTTGTGCCCCCTGTTTGTCAAAAACCAAAGCTTTCTGCCATCCTTGATTAGAACCACCTGCCTCAGTTCCTAATCGGATCCATTTGTCAAGGACCTTAGTACCCTTTAACCCTTTCACAATTGGGTTGAATAGGTTCTTGATGCCAGTAAAAGCATCAGTAATACCACTAGCATCAAAGTTGGCTATTGCACTAATTAATTTGTTAAACGGATCCAGTATCAAATTAATTAAGTCACCAATCAGGCTCAATGGCTGTGAGAACTTTTCTAGAACGTTCGTAATTCGTCTAATTATATTCCAAATCAGCTGTAATGGAGAGATGATGACCTTGACGATTCCAAATATAATTCTTAATGGAGGCCCAATCAAAGTTGCAAGCACTTTCGCTATAGAGTGAACGGCTTTACCGACGTTTCTAATCATTTGGCTAAGAACAAGCAATCCCTGACCAGCTTCTTCTGAATTCGGTCTGAAGACGTCATTAAACGCGTTAACTACTGCCGACACAATCTCTTTAAAAGTCAGATAAAATTCCTTCAACCCTGAGAGTAATATGTCTCGACCGTGTAGCTCTTTCCAAGCCATCAACATTGCATTTCTAAAGTCGCCAATTGGTCCAACAACGGCAGAAATTTCATCCTTAATCGCAGTGAACAACGCTGAAGCTTCATCAAGATTACCAACAATAATCTCAAAGGTGGTGGCCCATCCAGAACCAATGTCCTCAGTTACGGTGTCCATTAACTGGCTTAAGGTCTTTACTGTTGTGGTGGCTTCATATGCTGCTTTACCGACTTCGGTATTAGCATCTGAGAATTGCTTTAAAGTCCCTAGCAACACATCTTTTGTGAGCCACTTTTCAGACAATGCCGAATAGAACATGTCTTGCATGTTGTAGTCTTTCCCTGATGACAGCACTTTATACATACCATTACCAAGGTCTTGAATAATACCTCTAGTAATCGCCTCTTTAATAGCTGTATCTTTAAATGCTTTACCACCAATCTGTGTGGTGTCCATAGTTCGCCAGTCTCTCAGGTCCATGTAACCCATAGATAAAGACTGTGCTAAATTTCGTAATGCACCATTCAACTCGGCGTTACCGACGTTGGCCATACCAGCAGCATTCGCCATACCCATTACCGCAGCCGATGCTGTCTCCAAGTCAATACCCTTCGTGGTAAACTGCGACATTGCTGAAGTCATGTTGGCGAAGTTGTAAATGGTTTTATCGGCGTAGTCGTTAAGCTTAGCTAAAGACTTAGTAATATCGTCAATATTGTACCCCGCAGCCTTCATGGTCATTACGGAGCCCATCTTAGTGTTATACTCACCCCAGCCCTCACGAATGGCTGAAGTTGCAGTCCTGATTATGTTTTGGCCCATGTTAATGATGCCGTCGGAAATTCTCCACATTAGGCGCTGCTGTAACACACCAAGAAAATCAAACTTGCTGGCGATCTTATCAATGCCTGCTGCCATAGACCCTAGGTTATCCTTAATATCACCAGACAGTGTAGTTTTCAGTTTGTTAAAAGTGTCAATAGCGTTGTATGCGCTTCTTTGAAACTCACCAGACTCTAAGGTTAACTTAGCGATGACCTCATCAACTGGTCTTGAACTAGGCATCTCTAATCACCGCCTTTATTTCATCTATAGTTTCATCGTGTACCCCATCAAGAGTGTTAGATATGAAGTGGGTTCCAGCCACATAGCCACCAGTTCCAGTTCCATGTCCATACTCTAGCAACACCGCTACTGGAGCTGTACGGCCTCGAGTTTCATCGGTATGAGCATCGTTATAGATTTCAGAAACCATGTTTCCAGCTTCGTGAGTAATCTCATAGTTCCATCCATCTTTAAGTTCACCGGTGTTAACAGGTGTATTGTTTTGCAGTTCAGTAACAATTCGTTGGGATGCACGTGTTAAATTCTTTCTTCCATCAATTCGGTAGTATTTATTGAGTACTTTTAGGGTCTGTTCGAACCCACCTTTGACTTTAAGTCCCATTATCCACTGCTTCCTGTAGCTGCCCGACGAGCCTTGTTAATCTCATGGTAGCTCTTGGCCGCAGCTCTGTGACTCATCTTTTTGCCCTTTCCAGTCTTAGGGTCTTGTAAGATTCCGACGCAACTAATCAGCATCATCAGCCTTCCAATCTCCCAAGTTTCGCACTCAAATGGTATCCTACCGACCGCCATATAGGCATATAGTAATTCGCTTGTGTAAACTTGTTTATGGCCGCCCTTTTTGGGTTTAGGCAGCGTTGTTGCAGTGTGTGATTCACTCATATATTGATTCAAAATCTTTGCTAAATCTGGAGTAATGTATGCTTTGTTAAAGTCTTCATCCAAGCACATGTACGCATAGTAGTCTATTGACTGCTCTTGTGTCAGCCCTTGCTTCTCAACTGTTGGAAAAAACTTAATACAATACTTCGCTTCCCACTTTGCAATCGCTAATAGACAGTGCTCGAATCTAAATACTCCTCCGGGGAGCGTCTCAAACTGTTGTGTAACACTGTTAAAAGCCTCAACGGGCTCAACTTTAATCTTAATCATATGCTCCTCCGAAAATATAAATTTTAAAAGAGCCCCAAATCAAAATTGAGGCTCTAATGTTAAGATTGTTTGTTACCGATACCAACTAAGAACCATGTTCCGTAAAGGTCTGTAACGTACTCGAGTTTTGTGTTATTGATAGTAATCAATTTAGTACTTTCAATAGCTTCATAACTACTGTCTTGCAGTTTCAGCACTAATGCATAGTTCTCATATGCTGGTAGCAGCAAATCCTGGAACCGAATGTCTAACATAAGCTCCGTAAGTGGAGCGGTCTCGCCTTGGCTAGTGGAATAACTAGTGCTGTAGGCGAACAATGGTGTTTTGGTTCCGGTTACACTGGACAATGCGCTATTAATGCGAGTCTTATCTCCGTCAGTGATCTCGGCGCCAGATAGCGTAAACTCGGTGTCAACTTGGAGACATCCTTCTCCGCAGTGCATGTATACACTGGCAATTCCACCATCAATGCCTTGGCGTTCAAATATCTGGCTTGTGATGTTCCAATCTTGCGCAGGATACTCTGGGTCGTCTTCAACGCTGGTGCTTGTCGGGCCCATTGTGATAGTCCAGTCTGTATCAGGCAGTCAATTGGCTTTAACGATTGCGATTACATCGTCTGGTAACAGCAGTCCACTATCACCATTCTCTGAACCATACAACGCATCAATAAGCTGCTGATACTTAGCTTTATTTTCTTCTGTCTTAGTCATTTCGAAATATGCAGTTGGTTTGTAACCTTGTTCAGTTACCTGCATAGGAACTGTCTGGTATTCATAAGACAGAGTCATCGCTTCTGGTGAGTCATTAATTGTCTCATAAGACTTCTCTACTGGGTCACAAGTAGCGTTCCATACAATATGCAGCTTTTCAGAAAAGTCGGAGCCCTTTTCGTCGTTACCAACCTGAGTAATGTAGCAGCCGCTGAACGGTAACTTTTCCTGCTGAGCGAAGAAGCCACCGTTACCTCCGTCTTTGTATCCCATACAAGCGTTGAACTCGTCAGGATATGTGAAGCACTCGATTGTGCCGTTTACGTTTTCAGCAGCACGTAAAGACAAATACTTGATGTTATCTGCGTATTGATCATTTGCGTCACCGCCATCTGGTGATACGTCCCATTTTGTTAAACCGTTCCAAGGAACACCTACAATACCTTTCTTCGGTAAACCAGCAAATAAGACACCGTTCTTAACACCTGTTTCAAAGAAGTGTTCTCCAATTTTGTCAAATACTAACTTAGCCATAATTTCCTCCTATCGCTTAGTTACTACACGACAATCCACAACATAGTGATGCAAATTGTCGGCAACAAATCGTTTTCCAGAATAGCTAGCAATGTATGGGAAAGCGTCCATCAACTCGTACGGTAGCTGCGAATCACCATCAGTAGTGATAATCTTAATCTCGTATTCGTTGTACCGTAGGTAGTGCAAGTCGTCTGCGTGTTTAACCGCAAGATTTGTCTCTTCATACACGATGCACGGGTATAGCATCTTCACATTTGATGGAGGCGTAAAATATACATCTTTAAGCCCGTGCTCTGCGGCAAACGACTTCAGCTGTTGATGGAACTCAACTCTAGATCTAATCACCTGTCCACACCCCACTAACTGTCAGAATTAATCTTGGCCATTGAAATGTCATTGAATTCACTTTAAGCTTTAGGCCTAAGTACTCAATGTACAACGGCGTAATAGCTTGCGAATCTTCACTTAGAATCGTCATCAAATTAGGCGATGCTAAGAAACTGAACCGCATTGAGAACTTCAAGTCCTCGTTTATCTTTTCACCGGTAAGTCTGGCAGTGTTGTCCTGATAAAAATCTCCAGCGATTTGGTACTTTTGAATCTCACGCTGCCAGATACCAGTGTCATCAGCGAACTCTTTGACTAGGGCCAGCGTTCCACTGAATTTACTCATGAAAATATAAATTTTCTAACTACTGGCCAGCATTAGAACCAGATCCAGATTCAGAGTTAGCTCCGGTTTTGAACACGATTGCAGACTTCGGAGTGTTTAACGCACCAGCAACACGTCCTTCAATTAAGTACTTATGCTTGTTGAAGTCAATGTCGAAATCTTCATAAGTCTGGCTTCTTCCTTTGTTCGGAGCTGCTAATTCATAGTCTTTTAAGTTAACCATGATTGCCATTCCAGTGTTGTCTAAGAAATCTGGAGTTACAATCTTACCAACACCAATCTTAGAAGCTAAGGATTCGCGGGATAAGATGTCGCCGAACAGATACTTACCTGTGTCGTCCTTCAGTAACTGCACCTGAACTAACAATGCTTCATCCATATACATATCAGGACGGCCAGTTCCTTTGTAGTTGTTAACCTTGTTAGTCAGAATGTCTTCGATGAAAGTCTTAGCTGTTACACCAGGTACCTGAGTAACAAATGCGGATACATCTGTTGTAATTGGACGAATCTTGTCTTCTTTGATTTTGTCTGGGTCAGTTGGTTCGCGTCCATCTGGAATGAAGATGGCTCTTGCCAGTTCATATCTCCACATTTCACGCATTTCACCGCGTAACCAAGCCACTACATCAAAGTCTGTAATATCAATGATGTCATCATTCTCAAGGGACTGTTTCTTATAGATTGTCTGTGGATGTGTTTCACGGTTCCAATGACCGAAGCTTTCTTCAAACTTCTCGTGGCCCTTAACGTAACCCTTTGCACGAGCCTGGGCACCTGTTAAGTCTGCCCAACGGCCACGAATTGTGTGTTTAGGAGTTGTCTTAACTGCTGCTAAGATGGAGTCAACCATTGAAGGTTCTTCTGGTCTGATAAACTCAGGAGCACCACTTGTAACTTCAACAGTTAACAGTTCGTCAATGTTATTAATGCTGTGCTGAATCATAGCTTCTTTTAATGAGCCTAATTTATGAGCGTCTTCTAAGACGCTTGCGCAAAGCTCAGAATGCTTTAACTGATCGTCAGCGTTTGAGTTGAAAATGTTGTGTTTCATGCTATCGTCTTCTGCCTCCTCTTCATCGTCCTCGATGTCACGACTTAAGATTTCACCAATTTTGTCACTAACCTGGTCAATTTGTTCGTCACTGAGCTTAGAAAATAACTCGCTGTCTTTAACGTCTTTACCAGCTAAACTCTTAGCATAAGAATATACTTCAGCTAACTCTTCTTCGGTCATTGCTCCGATGATACTGTTAGCAAGCTCAGTGCCTTCTTCTTGCGCTGCATGCATGAATTCGTCTTCGTTCATTTCATCATCCTCGTCTTCATTACTGTCATAATCATCGTACTCAGCGGAGTGGATTACTTGGTTAGTGTAAATAATTGCACTAGTTTCTCCTTCCTCGTTCCCTTCGGAATGCTGAACCGATTCAACAATCATCGCACCTGGGTTAGCAGCGGCGATAACCAAGCTAACTTCATAAATATTGCCGTGAACAACATCACGACCGTTAAGCTTCTTAACTCGGTTTGCTGCGATTGACATGGACACAATGTCCCCGTTGCGAACACTTTCTTTAGCACTCTGTGCTCGTTCACTATGGTTAAAATATCCATAGCCGTAAGTGCCTTCGTCACGATGCTGCAGAACTACGTGGCCCAAAATGTTCTCTGGGTTCGTACGATCATGTTCCCATACTAATGGAACCTGCTTCTCGTTGTTGTCCTTGAAGGCACCATGCCTAATGACTAAACCATCTGAGCACAAAATATCATTCTTTGTAACCCAGCCGGCGAAGTCGTACTTACGTTTTGGCATTCTGTTCCTCCTCTGCTTCAATGGTTTCTTTCATGGCTGCGTCTTCCTGCTGTTGGATAGAACGAGGGTTCATACCTCCAGAAGGCGTTTCCATGCCTTGCTTGTTATCAGCCATGTTCGGATTGAAGAGCTCATTTGCTCTAGGGTCGTCAGATGGCTGGAAGCCTAACAGCTGTCGGATTTCATTTGAGGTCAGAATAGAGTTACGGCGTAGTGTATCAGCCATCGAAGCTAAGGCGGAAGTCGTGACTAGCTTAAACGGGTCAACATAATAGACAATGTCTTGGCCCTGCGTTCTAGCTGTCTTGGTCAAGAATTTGCGTTTAAACTCCAGACAAACACGCTTAGCAATCGGGTTGATAGTTCGGTCATAGTATGACCTACGCTCCTCCTCCGGTGCTGTTCCATCAAATATACGCTTGGTTAATCCCAACTGATTGAACAGCTCATTACTCAAATATTCAATCTCTTCGAGCAAATGGTTCTCCACCGCTCGGTTCAGCTGCGTAATACGTTCAGTACCGTCAATGTATGCAATGCCATACTTGTTCTTAGTAAGCTGCTCTTGGATAGCGTTGATACGTTGCTCCGCTTCCTTCTGTTTTGTCTCATGCTTGATGACATACGGTAGCTGCAAAATAAGGTCAAGCTTGTTTGAGGCATTGTTCTCATCGATGGTATCTAGTAATTGTAACTTTCTAACTAATCGTCTCAATGTTGAGTTCGGTGCGTTCAATACTGAGTACAGAGGGTTCTCAATGATTGCACATGCAGACTTGGAGATTAGGACTTCTTCATCTCGTCCTGTGGCGTCGTTGTAGACTTGCACTCGAACTGCTTTTGGATACCATTGCGTAATCTTGCCTACTCGCATTGACAAAATATCAAATCCTCCGTTGTTCGGATTCAGACTGGTATCCACTGGCACGACGGCTACAACGCCTTCATCCATCATGGAAATAATCAAGTCTTGCATGAACTCAATCGACGACTGGTCAATGTTAGCTTCTAATGTAATACAGTTGTTCAATCCACTGGTCATCTCTTTCTCGGTCTTCGGGTTATCATCCATCTTAACGTGGTGGAACTCAACCATTGAAAAATCAATCGCGATTCTAGTCACAATTGTGTCAATGATTGAGCCCTTACTGTATACAGTTGGACGATAGGCCATAGATCCACCCCAGCTGCTAGTATCAGCTAGTACGCTAGCGCCTGGTGGAGACCGAAAGACATTCCAAGCATTCTTTAGTCTATCCCAGATGCTCATTGGTAACCCTCCTGGTGTCGCTTGTATGCAATCCATGCGTCTAGCAAGGCTGCAACACTATCTATCTTCTCGTCTGACCGTTTCTTAGACAGTTTGTAGTTTCCATTGTTGTCAATAATCGCTACAGCATTACCCATAGCGAACTTCATCAGTTCCTCGTCAAATATCAGTGTTCTGTTCATAGCTAGATTCTTCACTTCACCCATTGGGACTGACTCAGTTCGTGAACCCTGAATAATCTTGGTAACTCCATAGTCGCCGTTCTCGGTTACCCAGCGATTCACAAAATAATCAGCGTTGTACGGGTCGTAGCCGAATGTTTCAATGTCGTACTTGTGCTTATAAATAAAGCCATCTAAGTCTTCATACACTAGCGGCATGCTTAAAACACCACCGGGCATAATGACTAAGGTGTCTTCATCAACAAAGTCTTGATACTTAATCCTCATGGCTTCGGGGAGTTTTCTTACTTTGCTCTCAGATACATAAGCTCTGGTCTTAACGCCGTAATAGTCTCCGCCCATTGGAAATAAGAACGTGAACGCACAGAAGTCGTCTCCTTGTGAAAGGTCTGCGCCCATAGAACACGTGCAACCATCAAAGTTCTGAGTTGGATGCGTAAGAGTCTCTTCATACGCAAAGAAATATGTGTAACCTTCAACCGGGATTCCGAATCGCTTCGCTAAAATATCCGGTCTTTTGGTCAAGTCATTCTCTGCTAATCGAACGTCTCTCCAATATGTCTCATATGAAACTGTAGCTCCCAAATTAGGGTTAGCTTTTCTCCACATCTCAGGCATTCCTACTTCGCTGACATCATCCAGTCGGTAATACCAAATGGATGTGTGGTAGTCTTCGTAGTCGCCTCTCAGAATCTTGTCAAGGTTAAGCTTAATGGAGTCACCAACGCCGTCACGAACAGTTCCCTCAGATGATGTAGCGATGATAATATAATCGTCTACGTCACCTTTGGTTGCACCCTGCTCAAGAGCACCGATTGGATCCTCACGAATAACGCCGGACAGCCACTCATCAACCGTACTAACTTTACAGCGCAAGCCCTGAAGTTTATCGATTCTCATTGGCCTAATCTTAATGATTGAGTTGGTCATAAAGTTCTCGATACCCTTCTTAGTACTGGCGGTTTTCTGCTTGTTAACGATGTTAGTTGATAACTTGTTGCCTTGTGTCATGAACTTGAGGTACGGTCCTCTAGCAACAGTGATTGCTGTTCGAATTGGCTCTAGTGTTTCCTCAGCTTGCTCGGTTGTTGGCGCTGTGACAATCTGCTGAGTAGTCGTGGTGTCCATATACAAAAAGTACGCCTGTATAAACGAAGCGTACATTGACTTTGCGGCACCACGGGCCACTATTAAATACTGCACATTGACCAAACGCCGTAGAACTCGACGCTGCTCAAATCGTTGTGTTCGCTGATTGAAGAAGCTTTCGTCCACATAGTGGTACCAAGCTAGCAACGATTCAGCCCAAAGTTTGAAAGATGGTAATAGTATGACTGGGTCACCGTTAGTCAGTGTTAACTCTGTTTCACAAAACCCAACAAACCTGTCGACTGCTTCATCATCATAATAGTACTCGGGAGAAACAATCAAATGGTCAATACGGTTCATCTCAAGTGAAATCCAGTAATTCACTGGCTCGACACCAGCCATTACCTGCGACCTAAAACGACCGTATTCTATTGGTACGGCAGTATTAGATAGCATAAATATCACCGCTTATGCTACAACAGAAACTGATGCCGGTTTGTCTAGATCTTGTTTCTTCGGAATAACACCGTTGAAGAATGCTCTCATAGACTCTTCGTTTGTGAGTAACTCTTCAAATAAAGATGCATAAGCCATCGAGTACTCAAACTTTTCACGTACAGCTTTAGTCTTAACAAACGCTCTTCCGTCCGGGCTCTTCTCGCCATATGAAGACAAAATAACATCCTCAACAAGAGTAACCATTCCGGCATTGTCTTTCTTGTCCATTAGGTGTTTAGCGTATTCCTCTAAATCTTTGTAGCCACCCGTTGTGTAACGAGCAAACAATCGAGTCTGTTCGACAGTTGATAGGTTAAAATATAAACTTTCTGTAACCTTATCTCCATTGTAATCAACGTAAGTAATTTCCTTCTTTAACATACGAACCTCCTATTTGTTGGCTAATTTGTTTAACTTTCTCTGGCGCTTAGCCATCTTCTTTTGTTTCTTCCAGAGTTTCTCATTCTTATACTCTAAGAAATCTGCTTTGTCGGTAATCTTGTTGTCAAGTTTGTCCTGTTTCTTATTAATTTTGTCAATCATACGCTCGTACTTGTCGACGCGCGTATGATAGCCTTTCTTTTTGGAATCTTCTTTACCAATCAAGGTTTCTAGTGTCTTACGCTTAGCATCCAAACGTTCAGACTTCTTTTCCAGTCGTTCAATCTTCTTGGTTGTTTTAACACGTTTCTCATTGCGGGCTTTACGCATGTTCTCTTCTCTGGTGTTCTCAGCATTGATAACAGATGCCTTTGCTGATATCGTGTCTTTCTTAATTTGTGGGCTGTTCTTTTCATAGATGTATTGGAACGCTAGTGGCAAGCCTTTCTCGATTCCCGTCTTCAAAGCTAATTGTACAAGCTCTTTACCAGCAGCCCTTCTAGCAGCTTTAGGGTCGGGATACATTTGACCGTACTGTTTGTTATACTCATTCATAAGCTTTAGACGGTCAGTCGCAGCTTTAAGTTCTTCGTTCGTCATTTGCTCAGGGGCTTTCCTAGCCTTCTCAATTGCTTTGTGCTCTGCTGCAGCTTTCTTCCGAAGCTCTTTTGCTTCTTTCTTTGCTTGAACTCGGTGTTGGTTGGCTTCAGCTACTTTATTAACGCTACTCTTGTATGTTTTAATTGCTTTGGAACCAGCTTTAACAAGGCCTTTCTTAGCGTATGCGGCACCCTTTTCAAAGTCACCAAAAATATGTTGATACCACTTCATGCCTTTGCGGCCATAATGGTTTATACTGCTACTTTGATATCCGCAAATATCAAAGATTAGCTTATCATGATGGCTAGTGGCCTCTGTACCTCTGCTTCTTCTTGAATTCATCGAGGTCCTCCTCATCAGACATTAAACGTCTTCGTTCTTGGTTAGCATCTTGCTCCTGTGGTGTTTTCCAATATGGGCGCTGGTTGAATTTGTCGTATAACGCACCGCCGGTTGCTGATACTGCCGGTAATACCGTAGACAAGAACATAGGTAAAGCGTCACCGCCAGTTAGAGCATACCCACCGTATCCTCCAAGTAAGAACCCAGCCGCCGCAATAATTGCCGTGGTGGCAACGCGTTTGGTTGCAGTCTTACCTATACGCATCCATCTTCCACGGGCAACACTCCCCAGATACCGCTCCTTAGCCTTAAGATCCCCTTTTGGCAACTCCGACACTCGGCTATACTTGTTGCGTGGTTTGTTTGCTCTTCGCTCAGCACGGCCTTCTTTTGTGAAAATATGCTGATACCATTTCATTCCTTTGACACCATAATGGTCAAAGTCTTCATCATGTAAAGCTGCGTGAACTAGTTCTGACATGTTGTAAACTTCAATCTGTTGAATTAGTAGTTTAGCATTGCTACTTGTAGTCATGATAAGCCACCTCAATTCTCCATAACATTTCATCAGCTTTGCTGTTAATCATCTGCAGAACCGATGATGCAGGAGGGTCAAATAAAATCTTGACGACGAGGTACGTGTAGCTTCGTACGGCTGAAAGAACAGCCTCTTTAGTCGCAAAGCCGGTTTGGGAAATATCAATGTTGTTAGGAGGTTCTATTTGCACCTCGTCCCATTCCGTTTCACTTGTAACTGGAGCATCTAACTTGATAGCTCCAACCTGCACCAACGGTAAAACTGCAGTATCAAAAAGACCCAACAGCTGCTCATCAAATGCATCACCAACCATTGGGCCAATTGACCTAAGTAAGTCTTGCAAGATAGTCATAGGCACCTCCTTACCACAATTTAGTGTCTCCTGGTTTTCGCTCAGTGTAACTTTCTTGCTCAGTAGTCCTGTAATGAATCTTGTTGTGCGTGTCATAGCTGACAGTAATCAGATTCTCAGGGTCAAATAAGAGTGGGTTCATCGTTTCGACATCTTCCTCGGTGATCGGGTTGATGTGGTGAACGATGATGGACTCACCCTCAGAAATATCAAAACCTGCGAGAGCTAAGTCGCGTCCAAAGTCACGTACAATGACTTCTTCGCGGACTCGCTTCCACAGGTCAGACTTGTAGAATGCGTTCATTGCCGTTCGGTTAGCATTACCCGGATTGTCACCTTTCAAACGAAGGTACTCAAGCCGTTCATAGTAACCCGGCAACTTCATTAGTTCAGTGTATGACTTCCTAGCTTGGTTTCTGGTAGCCATAGTTCTTCATAACCTCAATAGCATCCAAATATGCTTGAGTCTCAGTCTCAGAGCGTTCGATACTTCTGGCTTTCGCCTCAAGAAGCTTGATTTGGTTCTCCAAGACTTCTCTTTCGATGCGTTCACGAGATCCGGCGAGCTTCAAGTAGTAGTTTAAGGTCGAAGCAGACGCTGTTCCGTTCTTAAGTTGCTCTCTAGCCTGCTCAATCGCCAACGCAATGAGCTCATCCTCGGCTTCTTTAAGACTTGCTGGATGG
>OCVV012871022.1_pt1 | contig 42915 bp, 46 predicted proteins | sample 1539721 | NCBI WGS metagenome assembly OCVV01 (sample SAMN02144230, study PRJEB22623) | gut metagenome | biome: sheep rumen | host: Ovis aries | place: New Zealand | reverse complement strand
GTTTCAACAACATCATTATATACAATAGTATTATCAGATACTGTATCAACAACTTCATCTTCTATTATAGATTCATTTACAACATTATTAGCTAATTGTTCATATACTTTCTTATCTTTATCTAACTTTTTAAAGTCATCAAGAACATATTTACCACTAGCTAAAAACATGATTGCAAATGGAGTTATTCGAAGAAATTTAACAAATTTACCTTTCTTACTCATAACCAAAACCCCTTTTTTATAGACTCTTCTTTAAAAATCTATGCAGTCTATAATACAATAACTACAATTTTTTGTCAAATTATGCAGCTAATATATTAACACTGTAATCACAATATACTTCATTCATAGGTAATTTATCACCTGAATAAGTAGATATAACATGAATATAAACTGTTTCTTTATTATTAACTAATAAAGAATCATATTTCTTTCCATGTTCATCTTCAGAGAAAGCAGCTTTTATTTTCATATTTTTACTAACTAATGCTTCATCAGCCTCTTTAGTAGATCCACTACCATTACATATAACAGTAATATCCTTTTGAGTTAAATTAACAGTATAACCATTTTTATTAGTATATGTAATAACTAGAAAGATACTTATTACAAAGATTAAAGTATCAAATATATTAGAAATAATATTCTTATCAATAATATTCATTTCTTATATATTTAAAGTAGAATTGACATTAGGATTATTTACATTTGTTCTTGCATTAATAATGATATATTTAGGATTTAGATATGAAAAATATTCTTCATTATTCTATGTAGGTATAGGAGCTACAATATTAAATATAATTGTTCAATTATCTGATTTTTGGTCATCAGTACCATTACCAGTTTACTTATTATTAAGTGGACTTGCAATAATTGGATATGTTACTTATAAAGAAATAAGTAAGAGTAAAAAGAAAGATGTTAAAGAAGCACCTGCTTTTGTAGATGATACACAAGTAGATGTTAAAGCTTTAGTATTTAATATAGTACTTTTAGTAGTAACACTTATTAGTATATTCTTTAATGCATATAATATTAATAAACAAGAAGAAATAAAACTACAAAAAGAAAGAGAACAAGCTTTATTAGAAAAAGGATATGATCCTGAAAAAGTATATGTAGATGATAAATATAAATATATATTTATTGTTGAAGGAAATCATTATGATTTAAAGAAATTAATTGATACTTATAAAGAATTTGATCAAAAAGATTATAGTATTAAAGATTATGATAGATATTATGACGATTATATATATAAAGATTATTATTATCATTATTCTGTAGTTTATTTAACTAAAGAGAACTTTAAAAAGATTAAAAAAGCCAAATATGATAGCTATTATAATTATTATAATTATGATAGTAGTAATTACTTCTATTATGATGGTAATGTTAGTAAAAACTATTATGTTAATGGAGTAGATGTAACTGTTGAAAATGAATTAATTAACTATGTTGAAGAAGAATATTCTTATAGTAGTAATTCTAAAAGAACTTTAACATTAAAATATAATACATATGATGTTGATGCATTAAAACTTAAATTTAAAGGTGTTAATAATAGAAAGGTAACTATTACAACATCAGATAATGAAACATATGTGTTAGAAAACGACGGAACTCATAATATTAGTTCTAAGAATGGAAAAATTACTATAACTGTATATGATACTGAATTAGATATTAATAAAGAAATAGAAGATTATTATAGTAGAGATTATAATTACTAATTTGACTTTAAAAAAATAGTATGTTAAAATTTGTTTGTTAAAAGCGAAGAAATATTGTTAAATCAATGTTATCAGTGAGTCTAGGATAGTGGAAACTAGATTAATATATTTAATAATTCCTATCTTCATATAGCTAATAAGTTAAAAGCTTATTCGGTAATGCCGTTATAATAATAAAGTTAATATAAGGATGGTACCGTCATTTATGACTCCTTAAGTGCCATTCTTTTTATTTTTTAGGAGGAAAATATGAATGAAAAAATAACTAAAAGAGATGTAGATTTTGCTAAGTGGTATACAGATGTTGTTAAAGCTGCTCGTTTAGCAGATTATTCAAGTGTTAAGGGTTGTCTTATTTTAGAACCTAATGGTTATGCTATATGGGAGCGTATGCAAAGTGTTTTAGATGGTATGTTTAAGAAAACAGGGCATAAGAATGTTTCAATGCCTGTATTTATACCAGAAAACTTGCTTAATAAAGAAGGAGAACTTGTAAATGGTTTTGCTCCTGAAGTTGCATGGATTACTCAAGGTGGATCTGATGTATTAGAAGAAAGACTTGCTTTTAGACCAACTAGTGAAACTATGTTTAGTGATTATTATAGTAAAACTGTTAAAACATATAGAGATTTACCTAAATTATATAATCAATGGTGTAATGTAGTTAGATGGGAAAAAGAAACAAGACCATTTTTAAGAAGTAGAGAATTCTTATGGCAAGAAGGACATACAGTTCATGCTACTGCTGAAGAGGCTGAAAGAGAAACTAATAAAATGCTAGAGGTATATAAAGATTTCTTTGAAAAATATTTAGCTATACCAGTTATTACTGGTAGAAAAACTGAAAAAGAAAAATTTGCTGGAGCTGAGTATACACTAACTGTTGAAGCATTAATGCAAAATGGTATTTGCTTACAATCAGGAACAAGTCATTATTTTGGACAAAAATTCTCTAAAGCATATGATATTAAATTTATAAATAAAAATAATGAATATGAATATTGTTATCAAACATCATGGGGTGTTTCAACACGTATGATAGGTGCTTTAATAATGGCTCACTCTGATGATAGAGGACTTGTATTACCACCAAATATTGCACCAACACAAGTTATAATAGTACCTCTTAAAAATGAAGAAAAGATTTATAGCATTTCAGAACATATTAAATCTTCTTTGGAAGAAAGAGGAATAAGTGTAGATATAGATTATACTGATAAATCACCAGGATTTAAGTTTGCAGAAGCTGAAGTTAGTGGAGTACCACTAAGAATTGAAATAGGTCTTAGAGATGTTGCTAATAACGAAGTTACAGTTGTTAGACGCGATACTTTAGAAAAACAAGTTATTAAATTAAATGATGTAGTTAATATTACTACACAATCATTAGAAAAAATACAAGAGAATCTATATAATAAAGCTCTAGAAAATCAAAAGAATAGAACTTATGAAGTTACTAAATTAGAAGAATTAGAGAAAATTATGAATGAAAAACCAGGTTTTGTAAATGCATATTGGTGTGGTGATGAAGATTGCGAATTAAAAGTAAAAGAAATAAAAGGAACTAAATCAAGATGTATTGTTGAATCTAAAGAGTATGAAACTGAAAAATGTATTGTTTGTGGTAAAAAAGCAAAACATAAAGTTGTATGGGGTATACAGTATTAGTTAAATAAGTAGTAGAAATACTGCTTTTTTAATGGTAAAATAATTATAGTAGGTGATAATATGAATAAGAAAGGTTTCACATTAGTTGAATTACTAGCAGTAGTTGCAATAACTGCAATTATACTTTTAATTGCAATACCAAATGTTATGGAAGGATTAAATGAATCAAAAATGAATAACTTTGGTAATGAAGTTAGTACATTACATGATTCTGCTAAAACTCAATTTAATCTGGAAAAAGGTAGAGGCCAAGTAAAATATACATATGATGGCTATGAAAGAACAGCAGTATATTGCCAAAACTGGACTGATAATGCAGAAGATTGTAAAAATGTATTATCAAGTGAAAATCAAGAAGGTATGTCATATAAAATAGTTTTAGATGTAGATGGAAACGTTAGATATATGTATATATCAGATGGAAGATTTGCATATGTTTGTTATGATAGCTATGAATGTGGTCATAGAAAATTAGAAGCATGTGGTGAATTCGATTCGTATGGAAGTAATTGTATATATGATTCAACAGCTGGTGGACCAGCACCATCAATTGAAGATAATAGACCACGTTTAGAATAATTTAGATAATAGACCAAAATAAAAGTAGTAGAAATACTACTTTTTTAGTGATAAAATATAAATAGTAGGTGATAATATGAATAGAAAAGGTTTTACATTAGTTGAATTACTTGCAGTAGTTGCAATTACAGCAATCATACTTTTAATTGCAATACCAAATGTTATGGAAGGATTAAATGAATCAAAAATGAATAACTTTGGTAATGAAGTTAGCACATTACATGATTCTGCTAAAACTCAATTTAATCTAGAAAAAGGTAGAGGTCAAGTAAAATACACATATGATGGTTATGAAAGAACAGCAGTATATTGCCAAAACTGGACTGATAATGCAGAAGATTGTAAAAATGTATTATCAAATGAAAATCAAGAAGGTATGTCATATAAAATAGTTGTAGATGTAGATGGAAACGTTAGATATATGTATATATCAGATGGAAGATTTGCATATGCTTGTTATGATAGCTATGAATGTGGTCATAGAAATTTAGAAGCATGTGGTGAATTCAATGAGTATGGAAATAATTGTATATATGATTCAACAGCTGGTGGACCAGCACCATCAATTGAAGATAATAGACCAATGGAAAAATAATTTATTTAAGAATGAAAAGCACTTGACAATCAAGTGTTTTTAATATATAATCATTATCGTTGAAAAAGAAAGAAAGAGATCACTCTTCACCAGATGTAAAAGTACATTGGTAAAAAGCTTAAGATATTTATTTATTATAATAAATTAATTATGTTTTTTAGGCGTGGAGAAGTGAACTTAGGTTCACTTTTTTAAGTTATATGGAGGTGTTTTGTATAGCAAAGCAAAATAACGAAGTTCTAATTAATGAACAAATAACAATTCCTGAAGTAATGGTAATTGGACCTAATGGAGAAAAGATGGGTATCAAAAAAATAGAAGATGCTCAAACATTAGCTAAATTTGCAAATCTTGATTTAGTTTTATTGAATGCTGATCCTAAGAATCCAGTATGTAAAATAATTGATTACAATAAGTATCGTTATGAAAAACAAAAACAAATTAAAGATGCAAAGAAAAAACAAAGGGAACAAAATCTTGAATTAAAAGAGTATAGACTTAGTGTCACTATTGATGTTGGAGATTTTGAAACTAAAGTTAGAAATGCAAAAGCATATTTAGAAAAAGGTCACAAGATTAAAGCTACTGTTAGATTTAAAGGAAGACAATTATCACATCCAGAATTGGGTAATGATGTATTGTTACGTTTTGCTACTAGATTAGAGGATGTTGCAGAAATAGAAGTTATGCCAAAAATGGAAGGTAGAAGTATGCAATTATTCTTAACACCTAAAAAATAAGAAAGGAAGATGATATTATGCCAAAGATGAAATCTCATGGTGGAATTAGTAAGAAAATAACTGTAAGAAACTCTGGTTCAACTAAAATTGGACATGTAGGAGCTAACCACAATAGTGGAAAGAAGCCAACTGACTTCAATAGAAAAGCAAGAAAGGGATCTGTATTAAGTAGTGGAGATGCTAAAAGATACAGAGGACTAGTTAAATAGGGGGTGCAATAAATGACAAGAGTTAAAGGTGGAATTGTTTCTAAAAATAGAAGAAGAAAAGTTTTAAAGAGAGCTAAAGGATATTTCGGAAGCAAACATAGATTATATAAGACTGCTCAAGAACAATTATTCCATAGTGGAGCATATAGCTTTAATGATAGAAAGAAAAGAGCTAATGACTTTAGAAAATTATGGATTGCAAGAATTAATGCTGCTTGTAGAAGTAATGATATAGTTTATTCTAAATTTATTGATGGATTAAAGAAAGCTAATGTTGAAATCAATAGAAAAATGCTTAGTGAATTAGCTATTTATGCACCAGAAGAATTTACTAAATTAGTTAAACTTGCTAAAGAAGCTTTAGAAAAGAAAGAAAAATAGAATGATTTAATCATTCTTTTTTATTTACTTATAAATTGTAAACAAAAGATATTTTAATAATAAAAACTATCTTTTTGTGATATTCTATTAATAGAGGTGTAATTATGAATAAAAAAGGTATGACATTAATAGAATTGTTAGCTGTAGTAGGTATATTAGCTATGTTATTTATGTTAGTAGCACCTAATGCAATAAATGCTTTTAGAAATTCTAAAAAGAGTTCATTTTTAACAGATGTACAAACAATTTATACAACTGCAGTAGCACAAGTACAAGCAGATCATCCAAGAAGAGTAAGTGATTTTTATTATTGCAGAAATAAAGGTGAAGAATGTGAGCATAGCATTAATAATGTTGAAGGATTAGAACTATCAGGAAATACTGAAACAAATTATATTATTCAAATTGATAGACAAAATAATGTAGTATTCTTTTTAGCACAAAATGGTGAATATCAATATTCATATTCAGCAAGTGGCTCTAGTGAAGAATTAACAGATTCATCTCAAATTACTATTGATGATATAGTTAGAATAGATGAACCTGAAGCAAATAAAATATTTAACTTTGACTCAACTGTTCAAACAAAAGTTGATCCTGAACAATAAAAAAGTATATCAAAAAGATATACTTTTTTATTTGACATAAAATATAGTGTTTTTTATTGTTTTTAATATATTTATTATATATAATATCTAACTAAGAAGGGATAATATGAATAATTTTATAGATCCATTTTTATATAATTTACCGCATCTAGATTTACATGGTTATGATAGAACAGGTGCTAGAGCCATGGTAAAAATATTTATAGATGAGAATATAAGAATAGATAATAAGAAGATAGTTATTGTTCATGGAAAAGGCTCAGGTGTATTAAAGACTAGTGTTCATGAATATTTAAAAAGTGATAAAAGAGTAATAGATTATAAAACAAATAATTATAATGATGGTGAAACAATAGTTAATCTTAAATAGGAGGATATATGCAACAATATTATGCAAGAGATAAGAAAAATAATGTTTTGTATTTAAATCATGATGATTTGAATCATATTAAAAACGTTATGAGAATGAAAAAAGATGATAAAGTAATATGTGTTTATGATAATAGTAGTTATATATGTTCTTTAAATGAAGATTTGCTATCATGTAATATTTTAGAGGTATTTAAAGGAGAAGAAAAACTAATACCTATAGTATGTTATGTACCATTATTATCTGAAGAAAAAATGAGTTTTGTATTACAGCATGGAACTGAACTTGGTATAACTAAATTTATAGTAGTAGAGTATGATCATTGTAAGTATAAATTACCAAAGAAAGACTATGATAAAAAGATTAATAGATGGAATAAAATAATCAAAGAAGCAAGTGAACAATCATATAGAATAGAAAAACCTATATTAGATTCTATAATTCAACCAAAAGATATAGAGAGTATATCAAATGTAAATATATTGTGTTCTCTTGACAATATTGATGTAAAAAATATATGTAAAGTATTAACAAGCAAAAATGCTGATGATACAATTAGTTTAGTATTTGGTCCAGAAGGAGGACTATCTACTAAAGAGGAAGAAGAATTAGTTAAAAAAGGATTTATTAAGACTTCTTTAGGAAAAGATGTACTTAGAACTGAAACAGTTCCATTAATGGTAGCATCAATAATTAAATATTTAAGAGAAAGTGATTAATATGAGTAATTTTGATATGTTTTTAGACACATTTATTAATGGAGATTATTTCCTTGTATTTTTAGCAATTGTATTTATAATTGTTGTTGTTTTAGTTGTTGCTTTAATTAAAACAAGAGAAGAATATAATGAATTACTAGATAGTAGTGGAAAAGAAGAAATAAAATCTCAAGAAGATGACATGTTTAGTGATTTATTAGCATCATCTTCAGAAGAAGTAATTGAAGAAGATAAACCATTAATAAAACAAATAGATACATCTTCATTAAAAACAATAGATGATGAAATAAATGAATATGAATTTAATGAAGAAGAGAATGCTATTATTTCAGCTGAAGAATTAGCTTCTAAGACACAAGAAAGAATAGATGAGCTTGGATCTACTACTAACCAAGCTGTAATAGAAAAATATGAAGAAGAACAAGAAAATAAAGCAATCATAAGCTATGAGCAATTATTAAAAAATGCATCAAATATTTCTTTATCATATAAAGAAGAAAAAACTGAAGAGGATGCTCCTAAAGTAAATAAAGTAGAAGTTCATGCAAAAGAAGTTACTGCTCCTGAAAGTTATATAGCAGAAGAAGAATTCTTAAAAATACTTAAAGAGTTTAGGATGAACCTAGAATGAAAACATTTTATATAAAAACATTAGGATGCAAAGTTAGCTCATATGAAAGTGAATTTGTTAGAAATTTATTAATAGATAAAGGCTATAAAGAAGTAAATGAAAATGCAGATATATGTATTATAAATACATGTACTGTTACAAATACAGCTGATAATAAAAGTAAACAAACAATTAATAATATTAAGAAAAATAATCCCACAGCATTAGTAGTAGCGATGGGATGTTTTACTCAGTTTAGAAGCAATGAAATATCTGAATTAATAGATGCAGATATTATTATTGGTAATAATGATAAATCAAAAATATTAGATTATTTAGATGAATATGAAAAAAATCATAAAAGAATAATCAAATTTTATGAAATGAATGATGTAGATTTTGAAGATATGGAAATTAAAAAATATTATATACATCATAGAGCATTTATTAAGATTGAAGATGGATGTAATAACTTTTGTAGTTATTGTATAATTCCATATGTTAGAGGAAGAGTAAGAAGTAAAGACTTTAATAAATGTATAATGGAAGTTAGTGATCTAGTAATTAGTGGACACAAAGAAGTAGTACTTTGTGGTATACATACTGGTCAATATAATAGTGATGGTAAAAGACTTAGTGTATTAATTAATAGACTAAGTGAAATAGAAGGGCTTGAAAGAATAAGATTATCATCAGTAGAAATAGTTGAACTTGATGATGGAATGATGGATATAATTAAAAATAATAATAAGTTTGTTTCACATTTACATATTCCACTACAAGCAGGAAGTAATCATATTTTAAAAGAAATGAATAGAAGATATGATAGAGATTATTTCTTAGAAATGGTAGATAAAATTAAATCATTAAGACCAGGTATATCTTTATCAACAGATGTAATTGTTGGCTTTCCTGGTGAAACAGAAGAAGACTTTAATGATACATTAGATTTATGTAAAAAAATAGGTTTTTCAAAAATCCATGTATTTCCATATTCAGATAGAAATGGTACAGTAGCAAGTAGAATGAAAAATAAAATACCTGGAAATATTAAAAAAGAAAGAGTACATAAGTTAATAGAACTTTCTAATGAGTTAGAAAAGGAATATTTTGAAAAATGTATTGGTAGTGATGTAGAAGTATTAATAGAAGAAGAAAAAGATGGATACTATTACGGATTTACTAGTAATTATATTCCATTAAAGTTAAAAGGTAATTATAAAATAAATGATATTTATAAAATAAAATTAGATAAAAAAGATATTAATTTTGATATGAATTAATATCTTTTTTAATGAAAATATGATATGATTATATAGAAAGTAGGTAATAGATATGAGTTATCCTTTATTAGAGAATATAGACAAGTATGTTAAAGAAAATGGTATAGCGACTCAAGAAGTTTATGTATCATCAAAAAGACTACCTAGGGTATTAGTTGAGGCTGCTACAAGAGAATTATCTAAGAATGGAATAGAATATAAATTAGATGATACTTTTATAGTATCCTATGATAATAATGGACAATTATCTATAATATTAACTTTTAATGGTGGAAAAACAAATTTATTAATTACAAATACTCAAGAAAATTTAGTTTTTCCAAATGAAAAATTTAGATTTACTAAATTAAAAAGTGAAAAAATATTTTCTAAAGCTAAAAAAATAGAATGGGTAGATAAAAAGGTTTATCTAACATATGATGAATTATATAAAAAATATTTAAAGAAATATGAAGATTCTATTGAAGAAGTAGAAGATGAAAAAGAAAAAGAAAGAAGAAAGAGAGTATTATTTAAAAAGAAAAATACTTTTAAAGAATTATTAAGTGATCAATTAGAATTATTATTAGATAGTAATAATTTAGATGTAGATTTAGATAAAAATTCATTATTTGATAAACAATTACAAGAGTTAGAAAGTGTTATTGAACAATATATAGCTTATATAAATAAAGAAACTATTGAAAGAGCAAAAGAAAAGTCTAAAAGTGAAATTGTTTTCTTTACTCCAGAAGAAGGTGAAGGAAATACTAGAAGAAGTGGTGCTCCTAAAAAAACTGTTGATGAATATGAGAGAAAAAATAATGTTTTATCAACTGAATATAGAGATGAAGTAATTAATGCTTTAAATCCTATTATGACTAAAGTTGCTATGTCAAAAGTAAAAGTAAAAATATATGGTGAAGAAGAATTAGAAGATGATTTTGATAGTATTTATACTTGTAATTTGATAGGATTAGGTAATAATGAGTATAAATTAATAATGGAACCATTTAATGGTATGAGATATACAAAAGTAGCTTATTTCATATATGATGGTGAGATAACAGATGAAATATTATGTGACATTATAAAGAAATATGTTTCATTAAATACAGAACATGTTCTAGAATCTAATAATCTGGTTAGAATAGGTCATACAACACCTGATGCATTTTTAAATTCAGTCTTATATGCAGTTTTAAGAGATAAGCGATTAAAATGTCGTAAATATTTTACTGATAAAGTTGATGGTTTAGTTCCTGAAGTAATAGAGAAACAAAAAACTTTATAAAATATCTTGAAAAAAAAGTAATAATGTGATACTATGTTATTACTTTCGAAATGGCGATGTAGCTCAGTTGGCTAGAGCATCTGGTTCATACCCAGAGGGTCGAGGGTTCGAATCCCCCCGTCGCTACCAAATTGATAATTACTCGGACAAATTGTTCGAGTTTTTTAATGTTGAAAGGTCATCTATTAATTGAATCCTACGATTCATAGGTTGAATTATTCTTATCAAATAGTATAATTTTTTGTGAAAGAGGGATGAATTATGGATATAGAAAAAATCTCAAATCTTATCAAAACAAAAAGAAAAGAAGCATGTCTAACACAAGATGAACTAGCCGAAAAAATTAATGTTACCGAAAAAGCAATTTCTAGATGGGAAACTGGTAGAGGAACTCCAGATATTTCATTATTAATTCCGTTATCTAAAACATTAGGCATTTCAGTATCTGAATTATTAAATGGAAAAGAAGATAAACAAGAAGAAAAAAATATAAAAGATATTATTAAATATATAGATACAACAAATAAAAAGAAGAATAAATTCATTATTCCTATATGTATTGTTGTTTATATTATTTTATTAGTATTATATTTAAACTATTTAAGAGTTGAATATTCAAGTGTAACTGTTCATTTCGATTATATGGGTGAAATAGTTGTATTTTTATTCTTTGCTTTAATTATTGGTTTTAATAATAATCTACTTTCAAATTATTATTATGATAAAGTTGAAGATAAAAATAAAATGAAAAAGATCACATACATTATAGCTTTAGTTTTATATACAATTACATTAATTAACTTAACTAATTATGGTAGAAATATAGTTGGTGTTATTACATATAATTTAGTTCCATTTAAAACGTTATTAGGTTATTGGGCTAATTTTGATAGTAGAAATTTTATGGTAAATGTTATTGGTAACATAATCATCTTAATGCCTATGCAATATTTGATATTAAGAATATTTAATATAAAGAAGTTTAGTATAAATGTTTTAATAAGTATATTGATTGGATTCTTTTTAGAACTATTTCAATTTATTACAAAAAGAGGAGTATTTGATATAGATGATATTATTTTGTATGTAATAGGAACAAGTATAATGTATTTCCTATATGATCTAGTTATTAATAAAAAGAAAATAAATATAAATAAGAAACATTTAATTATAGGTATTGTATCTTCTATAATAACATTTGTATTATTTGAAGCATTAAGTTGGTATTACTTTGGAGATATTCCAACTATAAGAGTATTTTTAAGATTAATTATTTTCTTTTCAATATTATACTTAATCATATTAAAAATTTACAATTTTATTATTAGAAAGAATAAAAAATAAGGCAGATGAAAAATCTGCTTTTATTATGGTATAATCAAAATATAAGTAGGTGAGAAAATGGGAAATCTTGCAAGTGAATTTCTTAAGTATTATTTAACCAATCCATTTATTATTTCAATAATAGTAATAGGATTATTATCTGCTATTTTTTATAAAAAAATAGTTGGATGGTTTGGTGAGCATTGGACTAAGCAAGCATTAAATAAATTACCTAAAGATAAATACATATTATTAAATGATGTATTTATATCTACTGATAAAGGAACTCATCAAATAGATCATGTAATTATTTCAAAATATGGTATATTTTCAATAGAAACAAAACAATATAACGGATATATTACAGGAAATAAATATGATAAAAATTGGGTAAGACATTCTGGAAATAAAAAATATTATTATACTAATCCAATTAGGCAAAATTATGGTCATGTTAAGGCTTTATCTGAACTATTAAAAATAGATGAGTCTAAGATATATAATATAGTATGTATTCCTAGTAAAGCTAAACTAAAAATAGAACATGATGGAGAATTAGTTGGATATGATACTATAGTAAACAAGATACTATCATTTAAAGATGAAGTAATAGATAATATTGATGAAATAGTTAATAAAATAAAATCAAAGAATATAACCGATAAAAATGCTAAAAAAGAACATATAAAAAATATAAAAGAAAACATCATTGATAAAGATTTAAACAAATGCCCAAAGTGTGGTGGAACATTAGTAGAGCGAAATGGTAAATATGGCAAATTTATAGGATGTTCTAATTATCCTAAATGTAGGTATATAAGGAAATAGAAATGAAAAAGAAAATAATATTTACAGTTCTAGCAATAGTAATTGTCATGATAATTGTAATAATTGTATTTTTAAATTTAAAAGAAAAAAATAGTGATGATATAAGCAGAATTGAGCATAGAATAAGCATTAGATCTAATGATAAAATAATAGAAGCTTCAACTGGTTCATTTTGCTATAAAAGTGGTGGTTGTATTGATAAAATAAGTTTTGAAGATTTTGAATATGATGTAATAAGTTCTTATTATGGTAATAAATTATATATTGATAATTTAGATGGAACTATTAAAAATATTGAACTTTTTAATTACAGCATTAGAAAGTTTACTGATACTAAAGTTGAATTTACAAATGAATATATTATTACTCCAAGTGTAAGTGGCCCATATATTTTTGAAATATCTGCTATATATGAAGGTAAAAGTATACATTACTACTTTTTAGCAGATATAAATAAAACTAGTGGTGAAGAAGTAAACATTCAAATGAATATAAAGGATAATACATTAACTGATACAGGACTTACAATGATAATAAGTAATAAAAGTAATAAAGATGTATGGTATGGTAATCCTTTTATGATAGAAAAATATGAAAATGGTTATTGGAAAACATTAAAACCAATAAATGAAATGGCTTTTACTTTACCTGCTTATGGTTTAAATAAAAATGATTCAGTTGAACTAGCTATTGATTGGCAATTTGCATATGGTGAGTTAAAAGGAAAGTATAGAATTGTTAAGTCATTTGATTATAATGAAAATGATAAGTCTATTAATTTTATTAAATACTTGGAATTTGAAATATAATTATTGCATATTAATCAAGATTAGGTTTTTATAAAAAGGTAAATAAATATTATATTGAGCAGCCATATAATAGTATATATAAAATAACTGAAGAAGAATATATTTTTATAAATATATGATAAAATGTTTATAAGGAGGAATTTTAATGAAAAAGAAAATATTAATTAGTTTATTAACTATTGTAATGTGTTTAATTATAGTCGGTTGTGGTAAGAAAAATAATAATTTAAATAATACTACAAATAATAATATAAATGATAATATAAATAATAATTCAAATACAAATGTTATTGATAATACTAAAGATAATACTTCAAATAATTATATAGTGGATGATGATGAAATTATTGATATTGATGATTCTGAAAATGTTCCAATGGATAATAGTCCTGTAGTAGTAAATGAAATTATTAATTGTGATGGATGTGTTTTTGCATATTTTAGTGATGAAGGTGATAAGGCAAAAACTTTAGGTTCCACTATATCTTCAGGTGATTATACAACTGATATTAATAATTTAAAAACTAGTGGAGGAAAACAAAGACATAATTTTTTTGGATTAGTACTTTCTGGAGATACTATATCAAGAGCATATGCATGTATTTTAAAAGATGATAAAATTTATTGTATTGAAGGCTCTACTAATGGCGCATATCATAATAGTAATATTGCTATTTTAAATAAAATATTTACTAATGGTCAATGTAAAACTATTTCAGATGGGCATACTTATACTTGTACAGATGGTAGTTATAATGGAGATACAAAAACTAGCGGTTATACTAGTTTGCATTATGAAACAAGTTGTACTATCTATGGTGCAAATTCTAATACAGGCAAACTAATTTGCCATTAATGTACAAATATAATAGATCGTAAAATTAAGATATTGCGATTTTGACTTTCTATAAAAATGTGCTATTATGATGTCGAAACTCGAATTCTTTTTTATGTGACACCTAGTCAAATATATTTAGTTTGCAAGTACCAAATAGATAATTACTCTGACAATTGTCAGAGTTTTTATTTGTGATATAATTAATGTTGGTAATACATTTGGAAAAGGAGAATAAAAATATGAAAAAGATTAAGAAACTATTTGGTGGTATTGATTTAACTTGGAAAAAGTTAATTATATTTGCAGTTGCAGTAGCTATATATACAGCAGTTGTAGCTACATTACCATTTACTCATGATACATCTTTTAGAGATATAGCTGCTACATTAGAATGGTGGATATTATTTGGAATAATTATTATTTGTAATAGTAAATCTCCAAAAGATTCAGCATTAAAATGCTTTATATTCTTTCTAATTAGCCAACCTTTAATATATTTATTTCAAGTTCCATTTAGCCCTCAAGGATGGCATTTGTTTTCTTTTTATAGATATTGGTTTATGTTAACATTAGCATGTTTACCAATGGGATTTATTGGATATTATATTAAAAAGGACAATGTATTAAGTATAATAATTCTATTACCTATGTTAGGATTGCTTTCTATTTTAGGATTAGGATTCTTAAATAGCACTATTGAAAGTTTTCCACATCATTTATTATCTTTTATATATTGTTTTGCTGCTATAGCAGTAATAATCCTTGGAGTATTAAATAAAAAGAAAAATATAATTATTACTTTTATAATAACAGGTGTATTTACTATTCTATATTTCTTAATTAGTAATGGTATATTATTTGATATTAATAGAGAATATGAGTCATATAATGATTTAAATGAATATGGTATTACATTATCTGATGAATACTATATTTCAGGATTTATTAGTGAAAAACAAGGATCTGCTGAAATAATTAAACAAGATGATAAGTATGTACTAAAGATTAAAGGAATTAAAAATACAATTTATAAATTTAGTATTTCTAGTGATGATGGCAATACACTTAGATTTGAATATCAATTTGATAAAGAAGGAAAATTAATATTAAAACAAGTGGAAGAATTTAAATAAAAACTAGTTTTTACTAGTTTTTTTATTTATTATAATGTTATATAATTACAATAGGTGATTGTATGAATAATGAAATGGGGTATAAAGATTTATCTAACAAAGATACTGAAGTTATAATGAAATTATTTAAAACTGATGAAGATGGTTTAAATAAGAATGAAGTTAATAAAAGATTAGATGAATATGGTGAAAATATTGCTAATAATAGAAAAAAGAAAACACCATTACATTTTATATTTGAAGCATTAAAAGATAAATTTGTATTAATACTTATTCTTTTAGCAGTAATAGATTTTATTACTGATGATGCTGTTGGTGCTTTTATTATACTTGGTATTACTTTAATAAGTGTTATTATTAGATTTACTCAAGATTATTCTACATATAAATTCAATGAAAAATTAAAAGAACAAATAAGAATATTTACTGATGTAATAAGAGATGGTAAGCAGAAAGAAATTAGACAAGAAAAAGTTGTGTGTGGAGATATTATTACTTTAAGTGCTGGAAGTGTTATTCCTGCTGATTTATATTTATTTGAAAGTAAAGACCTTTTCATTAATCAATCTTCATTTACTGGAGAAAGTGATGCAGTTGAAAAGAATATTAATATTAAAAGTAATTCAGATGATCCAATTGAATTAAATAACATTTGCTTAATGGGATGTAATGTTATAAGTGGTCAAGGAAAAGGTGTTGTTATTAAAACAGGACTTAATACATTTATAGGTAATATGAATAAGAAAAAAGAAGTTGTTAAGGAAGAAACAGCTTTTGATAAAGGAATGAATCATATTACAGGATTATTAATTAAATGTATGGTTGTTATATGTATATTAGTATTTATAATATATGGATTAATAAGAAATAATTTAAACTCAGCTATATTATTTGCTTTATCAGTAGCAGTAGGTATTACACCTAGTATGTTGCCAATGATAGTAAATGTTAATTTAACTAAAGGTAGTAAATCATTAGCTAAAAAAAATACTTTAGTAAAGAGTATTAAATCAATTCAAAACTTAGGTTCTATGGATGTGTTATGTACTGATAAAACAGGAACTCTTACTAAAAATAGTATTGAACTTCAAAGATATATAAATGTTGATGGTGAAGAAGATGATTATGTACTTAAATGTGCTTATGTTAATAGTTTTTTAAGTACTGGATATAAAAATATTGTAGATAAAGCTATTATTCAATATGCTAAAAATCATAAAGTTGATATTTCTGATTTTAAAAAGATTGATGAAATACCTTTTGATTATATGAGAAAAAGATCTTCTATAGTTGTAACTCATAATGATAAATATAGGGTTATTGCTAAAGGGGCATTAGAAGAAATAATTAAAGTATGTGATATGGCTTTAGTTAAAGGAAAAGAAGTTAAAATAAATAGAAATATAATTGAGAGAGTTGAAAAGAAAGCAGAAGAACTTGCTAAACAAGGTATGCAAGTAATTGCACTTGCTCTTAAGCCTGAATATGAAGGTGTAGATGTGTATGATGCTGAAGATGAAGTAAACTTTACTTTGATTGGTTTAATAGCGTTTTTAGATCCACCTAAACCTTCTGCTCACATAACAATTAAAAAACTTAAAGAATATGGCGTTGATATTAAAATACTTACTGGAGATAATGCTTTTGCAACTAAGAGTATATGTACTGCTGTTGGTATTAAAAGCAAGATACTTACAGGGAAAGAAATAGAAGCACTAAATGATTATGAGCTTTCTAAAGTAGTAGAAGAAGTTGATATTTTTGCAAGAATGAATCCAATGCAAAAAAGAAGAGTAGTTTCAATGCTTAGAAAGAATGGACATACAGTTGGATATATGGGTGATGGTGTAAATGATGCTCCTGCATTAAATGTATCTGATGTTGGAATAAGTGTTGATGGTGGAACAGATATTGCTAAAGAATCAAGTGATATTATTCTTTTAGAACAAAATTTAGAAGTTATACATAATGGTGTGATTGAAGGAAGAAAAGTATATGGTAATATTTTAAAATACATGAAACTTGCTCTTAGCCAAGACTTTGGCGATGTATTTAGTATTTTAATAGCTAGTATATTCTTACCATTCTTACCATTATTACCAATACAAATGCTTATTCAAGATTTTATAGTTGAATTATCTCAAATAGGAATTCCTTATGATAATGTAGATGATAGTTTTATAAGACAAACTAAAAAATGGGATATTAAATCTTTAGGTAGATTTATGATAATATTTGGTATTATTTCATCTATTACAGATGTCGTTGCATTTATTATATTCTGGAATATATTTAAATATAATTCTATTGATATGCAAGCATATTTCCAAACAGCATGGTTTATAGAATGTATTGTTACTGAAACATTTATGATTTATTATATAAGAACAAATCATATTACTAAATCTAGACCAAGTAATGCATTAATAGTATTATCTTTATTAACTATTATCGCAACGATAATAGTGCCAATGGTATTAAGTTTTGCTAAAGGATTTAATTTTGTATTATTACCTGTTAATTACTATCTATACTTAGTTGGTTTTGTAGTATTATATGGAATAATAGCACAAATAGTAAAAAAACTATATATTAAAAAATATGGTGAATGGTTTTAATAATAAAAACAATTCTAATAATAGAATTGTTTTTTTAATAACTAATTCCTAGTATAGAAGTATGATTTATGCTATAACAATATTGAGGTATTTTAGTGAAAAAGACAAACATTCAAAGAAAACATAACAAACTAGATAAACGTTATAAAAAGTCAAATGCAACTAGTACTGAAGAAAATAGTACTACTGAAAATGTTACACAATAAAACTCTGATAAATATCAGAGTTTTTATTATCTAGTAACAAGTTTATTTATTAATTCTTTATCATCAAGTTTTTCATCTTCATGAAGCAATGTATAAAGATAAGCCATTCTTTCAAATTCAAAATTTTCTTTAAAACTTTGTTCAACTTCTTTTTGTTGAACTGATAATGCTTCATCAAACATTTTAATATATTCTGAAAGGTTATGTCTCATTCTTGTATCTGAATAAAAAGACATATAATAATCTCTTACTTCTTTTGGTGATACTTCAGTTACCTCAGATATTTCAGAATATTCATCAAAATATAATCCATCTTCTTCTTTTAACCAAGCTTTAGCTTTTTCTAAAACCTTGTCTAGATGAGCATATGGATATAAATAAGGTTGTGCATTAACACTTCTACTTAATAGTGGATGAATATATCCTCTATATAATCTAATTCCTGTTAATAGTTCTTTAAAAACTGATGAATCATATCCATGTTTATCATCTGCTGGTTCATGAAAAATTCTTTCAGCAAAAATAGGATATCTCAAAGTTTTACTATCAACTACTATTTTATAAAGTTTTCTTTCCTTTTCCATAATAATTTTCCCCCTTTGTAATTGGCGGTTATTATATCATAAGGTGTCTAAAAAGTCAATTTTATCTTTTGTTGACATAAATTATTTATGTTGGTACAATAAGGGCGAATTATGGGGTGATAGTATGGATAGAGAAGTAGAACATGCACAAAAATTAAGAAAGATATTTTTAGAAGAACGTAATAAACCATTTGTACAAAATGAATATTATAGTGTTGTTATGGGTATTTATTATGAATCATATGATAGTTATATTGTTACAACTGAAAATATGTATCTTGATGTGCCTTCTATTATGGAAGTTACAGAACGTGGTTTTTTTGGACCAAAGAAAGTTCGTAAGGAAGTAGTTCGTAAAGAACCTGTTGGTATATATGCAGTAAAAACTAAAAATGGTATATATGAAATGGTTACAGGCAAAAAATTATCTTTAACTGCAGGACCTAATACTTTACAATGCTTTGGAGTAAATAAATTAACTTACAATTGTTTAGATAGTGTTTCAAAAGATTTACAACTTCTTGAAAGTAAGCCACAGTGCAAAGCACAATACATTAAAGAACTATTAACTTTAAGTGAAAGAGTTAAAACATCTCGCCAATGTTTTGATGAATATGAAAGAGAAAAAAATAATAATCTTGATTATTTAAGAAGATATAAACTTCCAAATAATTAATATAAAGACTAGTTATTAAAACTAGTTTTATTATGTAAAAAATTATATAATATATTAGGAGGAAATATGAGTAAAATATTAGTTAGTTATTTTTCTGCAAGTGGAACAACAAAAGAAGTTGCAGAGAAGGTTGCAAATGTAGTAAAAGGTGATTTATTTGAAATAGAACCTAAAGAAAAATATACAAAAGAAGATTTAAATTGGATGGATAAGAATAGTAGATCATCTATTGAAATGAATGAAAATGTAAAACCAGATATATTAAATAGAGTATCTAATTTAAGTGATTATGATAAAGTAATAATAGGCTTTCCAATATGGTGGTATAAAGAACCAACAATAATTGATAAGTTTTTAGATGAAAATGATATGACTGGTAAACAAATATATGTTTTTGTAACAAGTGGTTCATCTTCAATTGATTCTACTTATGATAGTTTAAAAACAAATTATCCAAATTTAAATTTTGTAACTGGTAAGAGATTTAAATCAAATGTAAGTGATGAAGAAATTAATGAATTTATAAATCAATAGGAGATTGTAAATGAGTAACATTTATGATTTAAAAGTTAAAAATAGGAATGGTGAAGATATATCACTAAAAGATTATAAAGGAAAAGTATTAATAATTGTTAATACTGCTACTGGATGTGGATTTACACCACAATATGAAGGACTTGAAAAATTATATAAAAAGTATCATGATAAAGGACTTGAAATATTAGATTTTCCATGTAATCAATTTGGTAGTCAAGCTCCAGGAACAGATGACGAAATACATGAATTTTGTACTTTAAAATATAATACTTCTTTTGATCAATTTACAAAGATAGATGTTAATGGTGAAAATGAATTACCATTATATACATTTTTAAAAGATGCAATTGCTGAAGATGAAATAAGTGGTATGAAAAATAAGATGGCAATGAAAGCTGTTGAAAAGATAAGCAAAACTTGTAAGAAGAAAAATGATATTAAATGGAATTTTACTAAATTTTTAGTTGATAAAGATGGTAATGTAATAGGAAGATATTCTCCAACATTTAAACCAGAAGATATTGAAGAAAAAATTAAAGAATTAATTTAATTTGCTATTTACTTATAGTTTTTATGTGTTAGAATATACGTTGATATGGAGGAAATATGAAAAAATTATTAATTGTATTACTAGTATGCTTTTTATTAGTAGGTTGTGGAACTGCTAAAGGTGAGAAGAATGAACCAGTTAAAAATGAAACAGTAGCACCAGTTAAAAAAGAATCAGTGTTAGTATGCTCAAAGAAGTCAACTGCTTCTTCAATAGATTTTATTACTGAAATGTCATATTTATATGAAGGAGACGAATTAGTTAAATTAGGTGTTAGATATGTTTATGATTTATCACAATACACTGATGAACAAAGACAAGCTTTTGCTAATTATAAGATGTGTGAAACTGAAGGTGCAAAAGATACTTTAGGTTTAACAGATTGCCAAGAAAAACTAGAAGGAACTAATTATATTGTTTCTGGTATTTCAGAAAAATTTAGACAACAATCAACAGGTACATTAAAAGAAGTACATGCATCTTATGTAAAAGATGGTTGGGAATGTACAACTGAATAACTCAGATTATGTCTGAGTTTTTTTATGCATAATTATTTATTTCAAGACTTGATAATAATATAAAAATATTGTATTAAATATATAGAGGTGCTGATATGATAGGTATATGTGGAGCAGATTGTAGTAATTGTGATTTTTTAAAAAAATAATAAATGCAAAGGATGTAAAAATACAAATGGTTGTCCATTTGGAAAAAAATGTTTCATAGCAAACTATATAGAAGTTGGTGGAGAAGATAGTTTTAAAGAATTTAAAAAAGTATTAATTGATGAAATCAATTCTTTAAACACCGATGGAATGCCAAAGATAGATGAATTATATGCATTAAATGGTTCTATTGTTAATTTAGAATATATATTACCAAATGGTAAAAAAGTTAAATTTCTTGATGATAAAAGTATTTATTTAGGAAATCAGGTTGAATGTTTATTTGATGATGAAGTTAAAAAGTGTTATGGTATTGTTTGTGATATGAGTTTTATACTAATAAGTGAATTTGAAGAAAATGGAGTTAATCCAGAGATTGTTATTTATAAAAGGAGATAATTATTTTGAATATAGAAAGAGATTTATTTAAAAGATCAAGTGTAATTTTTGATAAACTTGAAAAATATGGTTTTAAAAAAGATAAAGATGGTTATACTTATGAAAAAGTATTTTTTGATAATGGTTTTAAAGCTATAGTAACAATTGATAAATCTGGAGTAGTAAACGGAAAAGTAATTGATTTACAATTTGGTGAAGAATATTTAGGCCTTAGAACTGAAATGAGTGGTTCATTTGCTAGTAAAGTTCGTAATGAATATATTAATATACTTAATGATATTAAAGATAATTGTTTTGATAAAAAATATTTTATATTTAATCAATCAAATAGAATAGTTAAGTTAATAAAGGAAAAATATAATGATGATCCAGAGTTTCTATGGGATAAATTAGAAGGTGCTGGTGTATTTAGAAATAAATCAAGTAAGAAATGGTATGGAATAATAATGAATATTGATTTATCTAAAATAGATGATGGATCTGGTGAAGTAGAAGTTATGAATGTTAAATTAAATAGGAATGAAATTCAAGGATTATTATATGAAAAAGGTTTCTATCCTGCTTATCATATGAATAAAAAAGATTGGATATCAATTATTCTTAATGATACGGTTAAAGATGAAATAATAATGATGTTAATTGAAGAATCTTATAACTTGGTTAGGTAGTGTTATGAAAGAAAGAATTGTTAAAAACGAAGAAAGATTAAATAGTGCATTAAGTAGTATAAAAAAATTAGAAGATGCTTTAAATGAATTTAAATCAAATAAAAAGAATATAGATTTATTAAATAAGTATTACGGAAGTAAAAATTGGTTTAAAGATAAAGAAGCATTTGAGAAGAATAAAATTAGTAATATTAAAGCTGGTGTATTAAGTGAAGATGCTGTATGGAATATGAATGAAGATATTTCTGAATTAATGGAAGAAATGACAAAAATAGTAGAAAATAAATAAAAGATACGTAAGTATCTTCTTTTTTTTATCTTGACAATTTTTGCTTAAAACTTTATTATATATAACCGATAATTATTGTTTAGGGGGGATTATGGTAAGGTTTTTAAAATTTTTGCTTTTATCTCTTTCAATTTTCTTAATATTTAATATTAATGTTAATGCAGAAGAAATAGAAGCAAGTAATGAAACAACGCCTGGTGAGCAAGTAACTGTTGAAGAAATTGAAAAACAAGATACTTCAGAAACAGAAGCTGTACCAACTGAGCCAGTTATTGAAGAATCAAATGCTACTGATACTAATGATATGGCAGAATCATTAACAAATGAAACATCAAATGATGAATCAAATACATCAGTAACTGAACCTTCAAATGAAACTACTCAAGTTGAACCAGCTATTGCAGAAGCAAACTCTACAAATGAAGATAGTAATTCTACAATGGTTTCAGAAGGAAATGCAACAGTTACAGATTCAGGAAAAGAAACAGTTTTAACAACTTATGAAAACCAAACAGCAAAAGTAATCATATCTAAAACAAATGAGAATGGTGAGTTAATTAGTGGGGCAAAACTTCAAATAGTTGATTCAAATGGTAATGTAGTAGTACCAGCTTGGATTAGCGATGATAAGCCTCATGAAGTTATGTTACCTAATGGTACATACAAATTACAAGAACTTGAAGCACCTGAAGGATATGTAATTGCTGAAGACGTTGAAATAATTGTTGATATTAAAATTCCTGATGTATATGCTGCTGTTGATGTTGATCCAGAATTATGTGATCACTATCAAGATGGTCAAGGCAATTATGGTGTAGTATTATACTATGTTGAAATTGGCGGCGTAAAACAAGAAGTATATTGTATCAACCAACAACTTGGAACACCAGATGGAACAGCTTATTTTGATGGCGAAATATTAGATACTGTTGATATAAGAAATTATACAAAACAAGAAGTAAATATTGATGCACATTATAATCAAGCAGTGATTGATATATCTGATCAAGATTTAGATAATCAAGAATTATATGATAAGCTAGTAGATATAATTTATCATAGGCATAAAGCAACTAGTTTATTTGCAGATTTATCTGAAACTGAAATTAGATATATAACAGAATTAGCTCTTAAAAATTATACTAATACTGGACTTACTGAAGTTCAAAGAATTGAAAAAGATAAAGTTCCAACAAATTATGATAAATATAATTTTTATGAAACAACAGATGGTAAATATATTTGGTATTTATATCCAATGTATAGATCATTTGTTTATCTACCAGATGCTCCATTAGGAGAAAGTATTTTTACAACAAATGTTGGCGAAGGAAATGCTTTTGGAAATTTAGCAAGACACTGGAGTCTAGGACATAATGCTAATACTAATGAGACTATGAGAGATAAAGTTGCTAGATATTATGAATTATTTCAATATCTAGTTGGCGATGATAATAACGATGGTTTAGCTGATCATCCAAGTGATATGAATTTATATATTTATTCAACTGAAACATTACATAAATATATATATAAAGGAGTAGAATATTCTGAACCATATCAAAACTTGCTTGGTGTTACAGGTTATTTTGAAGAAGTACAAGAAATTCAAAAAGAACAAAATGTAACAATGGTAGATAAATATAGTACTGAAAAAAGAGACATTACAGTTCAAAAAGTATGGGATGATAAAGAAAATTATAATAATAAAAGACCAAAGAATGTAACAATTGAATTATATGCAGACAATCAATTAATTGATACAGTTGAATTAAATGATACACTTGACTGGACATATACATGGACTGATTTAGATGTTTATAAAGAAGGTAGTAAAATTATTTATACTATTAAAGAATCAGAGGTACCAGAATATGATGTTGAAATAACTGGTGATATGGATACAGTATTTATTGTAACTAATTCATATTATGGAACAGGTGGAGATGTACCTCCAAGTGAAAATCCTAAAACAGCTGATAGTATTTATACTTATATAGCTATGTTATTAATTAGTTTAATGGGATTAACTATATTTACAAAATCTTATGTTAAAAATAACTTATAGTTTAAAACTATAAGTTTTTTTATTATAATAATGAAAAAGGAGTAACTACATGAACAAAAATATAATAAAACTATTCTTATTATCAATAATCTTATTAATAATATCTAGTATTGTAATATTAAAATATGGTAATGAATATGAAATGAGTTTTAGTATTAGAACTAGAAATATTGAGTCTATTACTGAAGATAATAGAACAGGTGCTATTGAGATAATTGATAAAAGAAAAGTAGATGATGTTTATTATGTTAGAATAAAAGCTATTAAACCTGGTAGAGCTGAAATAATAGTTAATTATGGTGATTATGGTGAAATTAGGTCCTTTTATATTCATAAATCACTTGTAATAACTGATAATGGTTATTTTGGTAAATCTAATTGTTCAGAAGTTATTCCTATATCTATATCAATAATATTAATATATGGATTAATTTTATTGATTAAAAAATATAAAAATAGTATAAATGATAATTTATATCAATATAAAAATGTGGCTTATTTAGGTATTATAATTTTCATATTATTTTTTATTCTAAGTAATATAATGAGTATTTTTAATTATCAAGGTGTATATGATACAATTAGTAATACTATCAATTCTGTTTCTGCAGTTTCAATATATTTATTACCAATAGCATTTGTTACATTTTTATTAGTAACAATAAGTAATATAAATCTAATTCGTAAAGAAGGCTTTTCATTAAGAAATTTATTAGGATTATTCTTAGGTATATTTTTATGTTTATCTACATTTATACCTGATACTACATATAAAATATTAATGAAAGCACAAATAGTAAATATATATAATTTAAATGGTCCAGGACCATATATTTATAATTTTATAGAAGCAATTATATATTTAACTATTTCTTATTTAGAATGTATTTTAATAGGGACAATTATAATAGCTATTAAATCTGTTAAAAGAAAGATTAAATATAATAAAGATTATATTATTATATTAGGATGTCAGATAAGAAAAGATGGATCTTTAACACCATTATTAAAGGGTAGAGTAGATAGAGCAATAGAATTTAGAAATGAACAATTAAAAAATAATAATAAAGATTTAATATTTATTCCATCTGGTGGAAAAGGTGAAGATGAAGTTATTTCTGAAGCTGAAGCTATGAAAAATTATTTAATAAAAAATGGTATTAATTCTAAAAATATATTAGTAGAAGATAAATCTAAGAATACTTATGAAAATATTAAATTTTCAAATAAATTAATTAAAAATAAAAAAGCTAATATAGCTTTTTCTACTACAAATTATCATGTTTTTAGAGCTGGATTAATAGCAAGTGAACAAGGATTGAAATTAGAAGGAATAGGTAGTAAAACAAAAGCATATTTTTGGATTAATGCATTTATTAGAGAGTTTATAGGTACATTATATTCTGAAAAGAAAAAACATATAATTGTATTCATAATGATTGCACTTGCATTAATAATAATGATTACAATTACTTACTTTGCAAATAATTTATAAAAATTTTATCATTAATAATTAATAAAAATAAGTTTTAAACTTATTTTTATTATGGTAGAATAATTAATATTAGGTGATATATATGAAATTACAAACATTAAATGAAAATCAAATAATAGTGACATTAATATCACTATCATTATTACTTTTATTTTCAACAATATTTGGTAATTTATTAGAAAAGATAAAGGGTCCAAGAGTAGTTGGTGAAATATTAGGGGGAATGATTTTAGGAGGAAGTTGCTTATTCAACAAATATTATTAATATTGAGTTTTTTACAGTATTAATATTAACAACAATGCTTTCTTCAATGATAGCAGGATATTTTTTAAGATATCAACAAAAGAAGAATAATAAAGTATTTGATAGTCTTTAATGGAGGCAAATATGTTAATAGCTAAATTATATATAACATTATTAGGACCAGTTCTTGCTGGTATATCTAATTCAATTTTTTGTAAATCTAATTCTTTTAAAAAATTAAAAGTTCCAATGGATTTTAATAAGAAATTTATTGATAATAAAAGAATATTTGGAGATAATAAAACTTGGAAAGGTTTTATTGGATATATAATTTTAAATATAATATTTTCTATATTGATTGGATTTATATGGAAAATAACTAAATTAGAATATCTTAATTTCTTTTATATAAATCATGAAAATAATATTTTATTTAATATATTAATTGGATTTCTACTTGGTTTATTTTATGCATTATTTGAATTACCTAATAGTTTTATAAAAAGAAGACTTGATATTAAACCTGGCAAAACTATTAGTGGTTTTAAAAAAATATTTTTTATTATATTAGATCAAGCTGATTCAGTTTTTGGAATTGCTTTAGTAGTTTGGATGTTTTATCCAATAGGCATTAAAATATACTTATTATTTATTTTACTTGGTACAGTAACTCATTTATTAATAAATATATTATTGTATTTATTGCATCTTAGAAAAAATATGTTTTAGGGGGAATTGTTATGATAGTTAGTTTTAATGATAAAAAGAATACAAATATGGTTGGTAATAAAGCAAAGTTTCTTATTGAAATGAAAGATGCTGGATTTAATGTTCCAGATGGTTTTGTAGTAGATAGTGATACTTATCAAAGTGAGATTGAATATAATAAAATTGATGGTGAGATTGAAAAATATTTGAAAAAACTTAATAAAGATAATATTTCTGAAATTAGTAGTGAAATATCATCACTATTTGATTCTTTTGATTTTTCTAAAAAAACTAAAGAAGACATAATAAGTAGAATTAGTGATAACAAAAAATATGCTGTTAGAAGTAGTGGTACTAAAGAAGACTTAGATAATTATTCGTTTGCTGGTCAATATGAAACTTTTTTGAATGTTAAAAAATCTAGTATTATTAGAAAGATTATTGATTGTTATAAATCTATGTTTTCTGAAGTTATTTTAAGTTATTTTGTAAATAATAATATTTCAGTTGATTATTTAAAAATGAGTGTTATTGTTCAAGAAATGGTTCCAAGTGAATATAGTGGAATTTGTTTTACTGTTGATCCAGTTTCTGGTAATGATAAAACTATGCTAATTGAAGTAGGTGAAGGTTTAGGAGAAAATATAGTTAGTGGCCAAAATAAACCTGAACAGTATTATTACAATTGGTATAATGAAGAGTTAAAGGAAAATGATAATCATTATCTAAATGAAAAAATGGTTAAAAAAATAGGTGATGAATTTTATAAAATAATGCAATTCTTTGGTTATCCATGTGATATAGAATTTGCTATTGTTAAAAATGAATTATTTATTCTTCAAGCTAGAAAAATAACTAAGATAGAATATCAAGGATATAATTATATATGGAGTACTGCTGATTTTAAAGATGGAGGAGTATCTGCAACAGTATGTACACCATATATGTGGAGTTTATATGAATATATATGGGAATATGTACTTAGAAAATTTATATTAGATTCTAAGATATTAAATGAACTTGAATTACCTTCTAAATTGGGTGATATGTTCTATGGAAGATGTTATTGGAATTTATCTGCTGTTAAAAAAGCTATGAGTAAAGTAGTTGGATATAAAGAAAGAGATTTTGATAATGAATATGGTATTACTCCAACTTATGAAGGTGATGGAAAAACTACAGGTGTTAATCTAATAAGTTTAATAGATATAGCTAGAATGGCTTTAGCACAAAATAAAATAGTTAAAACTCGTGAAAAAAATGCACAAAAATATAAAGATGATTTATTATTTAAGTATTTTTATTATAAAGGTTTATATGATACAGAAAGTATTTTAAATATTAAGGATACATGGAAGAAGCTTACACATGATGATTATTTACAAAGTGAATCAACTTATTTCTGGCAAATATTTATTAATACAATACATCAATCATTACAAAAAGATAATTTATTAAAATATATAGATGAATCAGATTATTTAGTATTAATTAGTAATATAGAAGATATTTCTCACTTATTACCATTTTATGAAATGTGGGATGTATCTAGAAATATAAGAAATAATAGTGATTGTTTTAAATATTGGAAAAATACTAATATTAAAAATATAGTTGATGATATAAAAAATAATAAATGTAATTATGAGTTTGATAGAGTTAGAAGTGTAATAAATGTATATGGATATCATTCTGATAAAGAACTTGATGTAACATATCCATGCTATTACGAAGATATTGAACCAATTGTTACAAATATTAGAGATTTATCTTTATTAGATGATTCATATTCACCAAGAGAAGATCAAATTAAAGGTAAAGAATTATATGAAAAGAAATTAAAGAATATTAAAAGAAAAATTGGTGAAGGAAATTATAAAGATCTTGAAAAGAAAATTGTTAAAATTAGAAAAATGTTATGGTGGAGAGAAGAATTTAGAGATGTCTCTACTAGATTTTATTATCTAATTAGAATTTATACTATTAAACTTGCCGAAGAGTTAGTTAAAGAAAAACAAATTAGTGAAGCAAATGATATTTGGTTCTTAAAAGTTGCTGATATATGGAAATATTTAGATGGTGAATTAGATAGTGATGATATTAATATAATTATTGAAAAAAATAAAAAGTATTATAATGCATATCGTAATTATATGAGTGAAAATGAAATAGGCTCTATGTTTAGTGGTGAAACTAGCGTTAAAAAATCTAATATGAAAGGACTAGGAGCTAATAATGGTATTGTTACAGGAGTAGCAAGAGTAATAGAATCATTTGATGAAATAGATAGATTACAAGAAGGAGATATACTAGTAACTAAGTTTACTGATACTGGATGGACACCAAAGTTTGCAATACTTTCAGGTATTGTTACTGAATTTGGTGGTGTTTTATGTCATGCTGCAATTGTTTCAAGAGAATATGGAATACCTGCTATTGTAAGTTGTACAGGTATAATGAATGAAATTAAAGATGGAGAAATAATAACTATTAATGGAACAACAGGAGAAATAAAGAAAGGAAAATAACATGCTAAAGAGACTATATGTTTATTACAAAGAAAGATATCCAATTTTTGCAAGAATATTACTTGGAATAATAGTCTTTGGTGAAATATATTTTATAGTTTTATTAAATCAAGGTGTTACTAAGTTTAATATTGGTTTACAAGAATTTATTGGTGGATACACCGTATTTGCATTTTTATTATGGCTAAGAGTAGCAGATGATTTAAAAGATTATGAAACTGATAAAAGATTATTTCCAGATAGACCTCTTCCTAGTGGTAGAGTTAAAATAAGTGATGTAGTTATTTCTTGTGCTATATTTGAAGTAATAGCAATAGTTTTAAACTATTTATATATGCCTAATTTTATCTTTTTTATAGTTTTATATGTATATGGATATTTAATGAGCAAATGGTTTTTTCAACGTAGTAAAATACAACCTAGTTTACCACTTGCATTAATAACACATAATCCTGTTCAAATGATAGTTAATCTTTATATTATTAGTTTTACTGTTATTAAATATAATTTAGATTTTATAAATTTAACAACTATTATGACATTATTTACTTTATATTTTCCAGCTCTAATATGGGAAGTATCTCGTAAGATTAAGAATCCAAAAAAAGAAAATGATTATACAACATATTCAAAGTTATTTGGATATAAAAGAGCAACTAGATTTGTTTTAATAGTGACTATTATGGATATTATTACGAATTTTATATTAGTATGGAATTTAAGTAAATTATCAGTAGTTGTATTATTTATTCTAGTATCATGGATGACATATAAATTTATAGATTATATGATGGATCCAACTAGATATGAAATTGTATCTAAGGTTGAAATATATACATATTTACAAGAAAGTACTATGTTACTTACTGTAATAGTTTATTTATTGGTAGGTAAGATTTAATGAAAGCTCAAAACTTAAAAATTTTAAAGGAAAATGGTATTAATGTTCCTGATTTTGATGTGATTGAATGGGATAATAGATATGGAAAAATAGACTATAAAAAATATCATGGAAAGTATGCTATTAGAAGTTCATCATATTTAGAAGATGGGGATGTAAATAGTTTTGCTGGTCAATTTGATACATATTTAAATATTAAACCAAGAGAAATAGAAAAATATGTTAGAAAGTGTTTTAATTCTGTAAATAATTCTAATATTAAAGAATATATCAAAGGTAAAAGAATTAATGATACAGATATTAAAATGGATGTTATAGTACAAAAGATGGTTAATAGTAAACTATCTGGTGTTTTATTTACTAGTAATCCTCAAGGTTTATTAAATGAAACAGTTATTGTAGTTGGAAAAGGACTTGGCAATAATGTTGTTGAAGATAAAATAGATACTACTACATATTATTATAATAATAGTGATAACATTTATTATTATGAAGGTAAAAAAGATTTATTGAATAGTGATTTAATAAATAAATTAATAGATATTTCAAAAGATATAAAAGAAATACTTGGTGAATATTTAGATATTGAGTTTGGTATAGAAAATGGTAATATTTATATACTTCAAGCTAGAAAAATAACTACTATCGATACTAAGAGTCCTTTAATACTTGATAATAGTAATATTGTAGAAAGTTATCCTGGTGTTAGTTTACCTTTAACAATATCTTTTGTTAATTTTGTTTATAGTGGAATATTCAAAGCAGAAGCATATCGTTTGAGTAAAAATAAAAAACTAGTTGAAAGTGTTAATGATAAATTTAAAAACATGGTTGGTAGTTGTAATGGAAGGTTGTACTATAAAATATCCAACTGGTATACTTTAATTAAATTTTTGCCATTTAGTAAAAGAATAATACCTATATGGCAAGATATGTTAGGTGTTAAAAATAAAAGTTATAATGATGAAAAATTAAAAATACCATTTTTTACTAGGATTAAAACTTATATTAATACATTCTTGGAACTTAAAAGAGTTCCTAAAAATATGGATTATTTAAATAATAAGTTTATTGAAATAAATGATTATTATAATAACCATTTTAATAATAATCTTAGTAATAAAGAAATTATTAAATTATATAATAAATTAAAAAAAGACATACTTAGTATGTGGGATATTACTCTTGTAAATGATTTATATTCTTTCATATTTACTGGTATATTAAAGAAAAGATTAAAAAAGAAAAAACTTAGTGAAGATAAAATAAATGAATATATATCTGGTATTAGTAATTTAGAAAGTTTAAAGCCAATTAAAACTTTAATAGATATTTCATATAATAAAAATAATATGTCTCATTCTGAATTTGTTAAAGCAAAAGAAGAATATATTAAATTATATGGTGATAGAAACTTAGAAGAATTAAAATTAGAAAGTATGACTTTTAGAACTAATCCTAAACTTTTAGATAAGAAAATAAATGAATATCGTAAAGATATGGATAAGTTAGAAAAAATATATAATGATTTAAATAAAGAAGATAGTGTTGAAATTCATGAAGATTTAATTACTAAGTTTATATCTAAAAGAGCGATGCTTGGTATTAAGAATAGAGAAATATCTAGATTAAATAGATGTAGAATATATGGTATGGTTAGAAGTATGTTCTTAGTATTTGGTAGTAATTTAGTAAAAACTAGAAAACTATCTAAAAGAGAAGATATATTTTATTTAACATTAGATGAATTATTTAATAATGAAAAATATAATTTAAAAGAATTAGTTAAAAATAGAAAAAGTGATTATAAATTATTTTATGAATTACCTAATTATTCTAGATTAATATTTAGTAAAAATGAATTTGATAAACATCATAAATCTATTAATTGTATTGATAAAGAAATAGAAAGTGATAAATTACAAGGCATATCATCATCTAGTGGTATATGCGAAGGAGAAGCGCTCGTAATTGAAGATATTAATGAAAAATATGATGTTAAAGATAAAATATTAGTTACTAAAATGACTGATCCTGGATGGGTGTTTTTAATAGCATCTTCTAAAGGAATTATATCTGAAAAGGGATCACTTCTTTCACATACAGCTATTATATCTCGTGAACTTAATATTCCTTTTATAGTGGGAGTAGATAATGCTACTACTTGTATTAATACAGGGGATTATATAAGAATGAATGCTAATAATGGTAAAATTAAAATATTAAAAAGGAGTAAAAAGAAAAAATGAAATGTATAAAATTTAATAAAGAAGATAATTATATAGAAGATTTTTTATCTTTACCTAAAAAATTATATACAAAACTAGATAATATGGAAGACCCTAATACCATGAAATCTTTATTACTTGGTAAACATCCTTTAAGTCATGATTTTAAACTTAGTAAGTTTCTTATTTATGATGAAGATGATGTAGTAGGTAGATTTATAATTACTGAATATCCTGATGATAAAAAGGTTTGTTATATAGGTTTTTTTGAATGCATAGATGATGAAGAAGTATCTAAGTTTTTATTTGATAAAGCTAGTTCTTTTGCTAAGAAAAAAGGTTATAAGAAATTAGTAGGGCCAGTGGATGCATCTTTCTGGATTAAGTATCGTTTAAAGATAAATAAGTTTGAAAGACCATATACTGGAGAACCATATAATTTAGAATATTATTATAAATTATTTACTAAGAATAAATTTAAAGTGTGTGATCATTATACTTCTCAAGTATATGAAAGAGTAGATGAAACATATTCTAATGTTAAGTTTACTGAGCACTATGAAGAATTTAAAAAATTAGGTTATGAAATCATAAAACCAAAGATTAGTGATTTTACTAAGTGTATGAAAGAATTGTATGATATGATTACTGTTTTATATAGTGATTTTCCTGTATTTAAAATGTTAAAGAAAAAAGATTTTTTAGAATTATATAAATCATATGAAAAGATTATTAATATGGATATGGTTAGAATGGCATATTTTAAGGGTAAACCAGTTGGTTTTTATATAAGTATTCCTAATTATAATAATATTGTTTATCATTTGAATTTAATAAACATTTTAAAAGTTCTTAAATTAAGAAAGAAACCAAAAGGATATGTAATGCTATATATGGGAGTTGATAGCGAACATCATGGTCTTGGAAAAGCACTTGTATATTCAATAGTTGAAGAATTAAAGAAAAGTAATTTACCAAGTATAGGTGCTTTAGCACATGATGGCAAGATTAATCAAAATTATGCTAGTGAAGTTATTAATTCAAGATATGAATATGTATTATTAGAAAGGAAATTATAATATGCAATTAAAAAGAATTATTAAAAGAGACTATAGCAAATGGTATGATGAACCATATATTTATGAAAAAGTTAATGATAAATATGAACCAATAACTTATGGAAAGTTTTTTGAAAGTGTTTTAGGAATAGCAAAGTATTTGATTGATAATGGTTATAAAAATAAAAATATAATGATTATTAGTGAAAATAGTATTAGATTAATGGAGTTTGATTTAGCAGTATCTTTCTATGTAGGCGTATGTGCTGTTGTTAGTAAAGAATGGAAGAAAAATGATTTAATAGATGGTATTAAAGAATTAAAAGCAGACTTATTAATATATTCAGATAAATATAAAGATATGGTCAAAGAAGTAGAAAAAGAAACTAAAATAAAAACTCTTAATATGAATAGTGTTCATGAAAAGTTTAATAAAGAATTATTAGATTTAAAGATAAAAAAATATGATAGAACTGCTAAAATAGTATTTTCTTCTGGAACGACAGGTAAATCTAAAGCAGTTAAATTGTCTCTTAAAAATATTTATGCTGGATATAATTCATTATATAGAAGATGTCAGTTTAATCATGATGATGTTTCTTACTTATTTTTACCACTTAATCATACATATGCTAATGTATATAATTTTATGTACTCTTTAGTAGCTGGTTTTAGATTATATTTAGCTAGTTCTACTGCTAATATTGGTAAAGAATTATTAGAGACAAATCCAACTATATTCTGTGCTGTACCACTTGTATATAATAATTTATTACAAGCATATGGTGATAATATTAATATTGCATTTGGAAAAAATATTAAATATTTATTTTGCGGTGGTGCAGCAATGTCTAAAGAAACTAGAAAAATTTATAAAGATAAAGGTCTTTGTTTAATGCAAGCATATGCTTTATCTGAAACAGCATCATCTTTAGCAATTGCTTATCCATTTAAAGATGATTTAGAAAGTTCAGGTACTATATTTGAAGATATGGATGTAAAAGTAGATAATCCAGATGAAAATGGAGTAGGAGAAATAATAGTAAAAGGTGATAGTGTATTTTTAGGATATACAGATAAAACATTAACTGAGAAAGTGTTTGATAAAGATGGATACTTTCACACAGGTGATTTAGGATATATTAAAAATAATAATATTTATCTTAAAGGTCGTAAGAAAAAGATGCTTCTTACAAGCAATGGAGAAAATGTAATGGCTGAATCTATTGAGAATGCTATTAAATCTAAAAATGAAAATATTAATGATGTTAAAGCTTATGTTGAAAAAGATCAAATAGTTGTTAATATTTATCTAAAAAAAGAAATAGATGTAGATAGTATTATTAAAGAATATAATAGTGAATGTCCAAAATATGAAAGAGTTAAAGATTATAAAATTTTTATAGATTCAATTGATAATAGATTGAAGCAATAAAAATATGATATAATTTATTTGGAGGTAGGAATATGGATATTAAAAAAGAAATTAACAAGATTGTTGACAAAGTTAAAAATGATAAAGCCTTTGCCAGTAAATTTAAGAAAGATCCAATTAAAGCTGTTGAAGAAATAATTGGAATTGATTTACCTGATGATAAAATAAAAGAAGTAGTTAAGACTGTTAAAGTTAAACTTAAACTAGATGAAACAGGATTAACTGATAAAATTGGAAAATTATTTAAATAAAAAAGCATTTTAATGCTTTTTTTATTGATTAAAAATAAATAATAATATATACTTATTTGGTACTAGTTAACCTACACATCCTAGTATAAAAAAGGGAAGGAGAGTTTATATGAATAATGTGTTATTAATTTTCATTAATATAATTGTTACATTTACAATGGTTGTATTAATTGAAAAAATATTTAAAAAAGAAGGACTTTATGTTTGGACCGCTATTGCATTAATAATGGCAAACATATTAGAATGTCAAACTGTTAGTTTATTTAATGGCTTTACATCTACATGTGGGAATGTATTATTTGCATCAGTTTTCTTAGCAACAGATATTATAAGTGAAAAGTATGGCTCTAAATATAGTAAACATGCTATTAAACTTGCTGTATTTGCAATGATATCATTTACTATAATAATGCAAATAGGTTTATTGTTTACTCCTGATGTAACAGATTTTGCACATGATTCAATGGTAACTTTATTTAGTTTAAATTTAAGAATAAGTATATCTAGTATTATAATGTTTTATATTAGTAATAATTTAGATATTTTCTTATTTGAAAAGATTAAAAAGAAATTACCTAAACAATTATGGGTAAGAAATAATGTAGCAACAATCATATCTAATGTACTTGAAAATTATTTCTTTATTTTCTTTGCATTTGTAGGTATTTATGATATTCCAACTATGCTAAATATTGCTACTACAATATCTGCTGTTGAGATAGTTATTGCATTATTTGATACACCATTTTTATATTTATCAAAGAAACTAAGTTAAACTTAGTTTTTTTATGATATAATAATTTTAATAGGAAGTGATAATATGAAACTAGAAATTAAAGAAAGAGGAAGTTCTTATGTATATGATGAATATTTATATATAATGTCTAAATATGATTCATTAGTTAAAAATCCTCATATGAAAGTTCATAGATTAAGTAAAGATGCAATTAGATTAGGAACAATATCATTAATATTATTTATTGTATTTTTAGTATTATCTATATTAGATAGTTCATATAAATTACATACATATTTATGTATATTTTCTGGATTTTTAGTTTTATTAAGTCTTTTATATCATTTTATGATTATTAAGAGAATTAAAGCATTTATGAATGTTAAAGGTACTATTACTGTTACATTTGATGAAGATCATATTGAATATAAAACAAGTGAGCATACATATAAGATTAAATGGAAAGATGTTAAATATATAACTATTAATGAATATACAGTATGTTTTATACCAAAAGATATTAAAAAGATATTACTTGCTATTAATATAAAATATAAAAAAGATATATTGAAATATGTAAAGGAAATAGGTAAAGCTGATTTAATTATAGACAACACTAAAAAGAAGTAAAAAATATAAGCCACAAAATTGTGGCTTTTTTATTTACGTGAAATTTACACAATTTTAAAAAATAAGTATTTACAAACACCTATAAAAATAGTAATATAGTGGTAGGAAGTGAAACAAAGTGGTAGAAAGTGGGGTGTTTGAATCATGTTAATGGGTGAATTTCATCACAATTTAGATGAAAAATCAAGATTAATAATTCCTTCTAAGTTCCGTAGTGAACTAGGGGAAAGATTCATCATCACAAAAGGACTTGATAAATGCTTATTTGTTTATTCCGAAGTTGAATGGAATAAAATAATGCAAAAAGTAAGTTCATTACAATTTACCAAAAAGAATGTAAGAGCTTTTGAGCGTACATTCATTGGTGGAGCTTCTCAAATTGAATTCGATAAACAAGGTCGAATTAATATTACCTCACCGTTAGTTCATTACGCCGGTATTAACAAAGAGTGTGTTATTATCGGCGTGAATGAACGACTAGAAATTTGGAGCTTAGAAGAATTTAATAGATATATGAAAGAGAATGAAGAATCTTTAGAAGAAATAACTGAAGATATATTCGATAGTCCATATGAAGCATAAAAGTGTATTATTTAATGAGGTAATAGAATACTTAAATGTGTCAGAGGGTAAAACTTATATAGATGCTACTGTAGGATATGCAGGGCACTCAGGCGAGATTCTTAGGAAATTGAATAAAAAGGGGTTCCTTTTCGCCTTTGATCAAGATGAAGAAGCAATTAATTATTCAAATAAAAAATTATCAGAGATTGCTGATAATTTTAAAATAATTAAAAGCAACTTCAAAGATATGAAAAAATATATTAATACTGAAGTAGATGGAATTCTATTTGATCTAGGTGTATCTAGTCCTCAACTTGATGAAGCAGAAAGAGGATTTAGCTTCCATAAAGATGCACCACTTGATATGAGAATGGATAGATCAAGTGACTTCAGCGCTAAGAATGTTGTAAATGAATATAGTTATGAAAAATTAGTAGATATATTTTATAGATTTGGCGAAGAAGATTATGCAAAACCTATAGCTAAAGGAATTATTTCAAACAGACCTATTAATACCACTTTAGAACTTGTTGAAGTAATTAAAAATAGTGTTCCAATGAGCTATAGAAATAATCATCATCCAGCTAGAAAAGTATTTCAAGCTATAAGAATAGAAGTAAATCATGAATTGGATATATTAGAACAATCTTTAAGAGATGCATTTGATTTATTAAAAGTTGGAGGAAGACTTGAAGTAATTTCATTTCATTCATTAGAAGATAAGATTGTAGCTAAAGTATTTAAAGATTTATGTAGTGATGATGATAGTGTTAAACACTTGCCAATAGTTCCAGAAGATAAAAAGGCTAGAGCTAAAAAAATAATTAAGATAACTCCTTCAAGTGAAGAGCTTGAAGATAATAATAGAAGTAGAAGTTCAAAATTAAGAGTAATTGAGAGGATAAGATGAAAAGAACAAAGTATGTAAAATTAAGAGGAGAGAAATTTTTAACAGCTATGATCGTTATATTTGTAGTTGGATTTTTCCTTGTAAGTTTTGTTGGAAAAGCTATGATTCAATCATCAAACTCAGAACTTCAAAGATTAAAATCTAAAATAAACTCTCAAAATGAAATGAATGCAAGTATTCAAATGAAAATTAATGAACTTGCATCTCTTGATAATGCATTAGAAGTTGCAGATACCTTTGGTTTGGAGTATAATAATAGTAATATTAGAGTAGTTTCTGAATAGAGGTGTATACATGAAGAAAATAAAAACAATTAAAATAAATAGCATATTTATTTTTTGTGTTGTTTTTATTTTTTTGTGTCTTATTGTAAGACTTATTTATGTTGGAACAGGTAATATAAAAGTAAATGGTTCAACTTTAGAAGAATTTGCTTCTTCAAGACAAACTGTTAAAAAGACTATACATGCTACTAGAGGAAGCATATATTCTGCTGGTGGAGAGGTACTTGCTAAAGACGTTAATAGTTATACAGTAATAGCATATTTATCTCCATCTAGAACAAAAGATATGGCTCATCCACATCATGTAATTGATAAAGAAACAACTGCTAAAACTTTAAGCCCATTAATTAATATGAGTGAGAAGAGAATAATGGAAATATTAAATACTCAAGTTGATTCTTGTGATGAATATCATAATTGTACTAAAGTTAGTCCATATCAAGTTGAATTAGGGCCTGGTGGAAGAGGAATAACAGAACTATTAAAAGAACAAATAGAAGATTTAGGGTTACCTGGAATAGATTTTGTTGGTAGTACTAAAAGATATTATCCTAATGGTAATTTTTTATCATATATATTAGGTTATGTTAAAAAAGACGAATCTACTGGAGCTAGTTATGGTGAAATGGGTAGTGAACTATATTTTAATGATGAATTAAGTGGTGAAAATGGTTATATTGAATATCAAAGTGATTTACAAGGATATCAAATAACTAATGCACCTGCTGTAGAAAAGAAGCAAATAAGTGGAAATGATATTTATTTAACTATAGATGATAATGTTCAAATATATGCTCAACAAGCTGCTAATACTCTTGCTTTATCTAAACCTGAATGGGCTATAGTAGGAGTAATGGATGCTAAAACAGGAGCTATTCTTGGAGTTGGAACAACACCAAGTTTTAATAATAATACATTAGAAATAAAATCTTATTATGATCCTTTTGTATCTTATACATATGAGCCTGGATCTACTATGAAAATATTTAGTTTCCTAGCTGCTATGGAAAATGGAAAATATAATGGAAAAGCTACTTATCAAAGTGGTCGTATAAAAGTAGATGATGCTACTATTAAAGACTGGAATGGTTATGGATGGGGAACAATTACATACGATGAGGGTTTTATGGGTTCTTCTAACGTAGCAGCTACTAAATTAGGTTTAAGTGTAGGAAGAGCTAAATTAAAAGATTTTTATACTAACTTAGGATTTGGTCAAAAGACTGATATTACTTTGCCTAATGAACAAGCTGGTGTTGTGGATTTTAGATATGGTACAGAAATAGCAAGTGCATCATTCGGACAAGGTATTTCTGTAACTGCAATTCAAATGATGCAAGCTTTAACAGTATTAGCAAATAAAGGGGTTATGATAAAACCATATTTAGTTTCTAAAATAGTAAATGGTGAAACTGGTGAAGTAATTAGTACTGGAGAAAGAACCGAAGTAAGAAAAATTGCATCAGAAGAAAATGTTAATCATATGATTGATTTGATGCGTGGTGTTGTTGATGGTAGAGCAAGAATGTCTACTGGAACAAAATATAGAGTTAAAGGATATGATTTAATTGGTAAAACTGGTACAGCAGAAATTGCTTCATCAGAAGGTGGTTATTTAAAGAGTACTTATGTTAGAAGCTTTGCTGGTTTATTCCCAGGCAAGGACCCTCAAGTAATAGTTTATGTAGCAGCATCTAGAATGAATAGTTCAAAATATATTTATACTGCTGTTAAAGATTTAGTTAAAGATGTAGGAACCTATTTAAATATATATGGTGAAGATGGACAAGTTAATGAATTTGAAGATGTTGTTAAACTTGAGTCATATATAAATAAAAATACTGAAGAAGTTAAAACTAAATTAGAGGAAAGCAAATTAAAACCAATTGTTCTTGGATCGGGAACTAAAATAATAAAACAATATCCAGAAAGTTCTACAAGTTTAAATTTAAATAGTAAAGTATTCTTACTTACTAATGATAGTGAATATAAGATGCCTAATATAAAAGGATGGTCTAGAAATGAAGTATCAACTCTTGCTGGATTATTGAATCTTAATACATCATTTGTTGGATATGGATATGTAGTTAATAGTTCTATTAGCGAAGGTTCTGTAGTAAATGGTGGTACTCTTGAAGTAGAACTTGAAGTTAAATATAAAAAAGAAGAAGAAACAAACTCTACTAAAGAAGATAAGAAGAAGCAATAATTATTGATAATTAATTAATTTATAGATATAATTAATTACAGGAGGAATATTTATGTGGCGTGATATTTTATATTTAGTAGTAGGTATCATTGGTGGATTAATAGCTGGATTTTTTATAGCTAAACATATGTTTCAAAAACAATTAAAAGAAAATCCACCAATTAGTGAAGAAATGATAAAAACTTTAATGAGAGGAATGGGTAGACAACCTAGTCAAAAACAAGTTAATCAATTAATGAAACAAATGCAAAAATATCAATAGAAATATTGATATTTTTGAAAGGAGTTTAATATGAATTATTTTTTACATCATTTGCATACTGTAAATGCTCATAGGTTTGAAGTATTTAGATTATGTTGTAAGTGTGGATTTATATGGAGAGGGCTTACTCATGATTTATCTAAATATTCATTTGAAGAATTCCATGAATCAGTTAAATATTATAAGAAGTCTAAAGGCAAATATAGCCCTTTATTAGCAGCTAAAAACATAGAAGGGTATTCTAAAGCATGGTTACATCATTTTGGACGTAATAAGCATCATTTTGAATATTGGTATGATTATGCAGCACCAACAAAAACTCCTATAATACCATTTAAATATATGGTTGAAATGGTTTGTGATAGAATATCTGCTTCTAAAGTATATAATAAGAAGAAATATGATGATGGATTTCCATATAAATATTTTATAGAAAGAAAAGATACATATATGATTAATCCAAAAATGAATAATTTCTTAGAGCAAGTATTTCTTGATCTAAAAAATAATGGTGAAGTAATATTAAATAAAAGACATTTAAAAGAAATATATGATAATTGTTTAAAAGAAGAATAAAAACTTCTTTTTCTTTTAAAAAAATACATTATAATATATAATAATTTGTAGAGAGGAAATACTATGGCTAAAGAAATACAAAAATATATAACTTATTTATCACCTGAATTTATTTATATTCCATTTGATAAAATGGATACTCTTCATATAAAAAGAAGTAAGTTAGTGCTTAATAATTATTATTTAGGTGAAAACTCACAGGGAAAGAAATTATATAGTCCAGTTAGTGGAAAAATAATTGGTACTAGAGAAATGACATTTGCTGATAAGAAATCTAATACATTAGTTATAGAAAATGATTTCATAGATAGAAGAGAAAAAATAAATCCTCTTAAAAATATTAGTAAACTTAAGAAAAGTGAAATAGTTGAATCTTTAGAAAAATATAATTTAAATAAAAAAATTAATAGTAAAACAACATTAGTTATTAATTCTTATTATGATAAAAGATATGATTTAGGAGATATGGTTATTAATTATGAATCATATGAGGAAATTCTAGAAGCTATAGATGAGTTTTTAGATATTTTTAATATGAAAAATTGTTATATATGTATTGATAAATCTGATCTTTATTCAATAAATGCATATAATAAATATATAAATGCTTTTTTAAATATTTGTATTGTTCATTCTAATAGAAAGTTTAAAAATGATAATTGTGTTTTTTATACTATAGAAGAGATTCTTGCTATTCATAAAGCAATACATTTAGATTATTCATATGATAATACTGTTGTTACTATATATGATAATAAACCAACAGTTGTTAAAATTAAATTATATTCATCATTATATGAATTATTAAAAGCATTAAAGATTAGTTTTAAAAATAAAAAAATATATGTAAATAATAAATTAATTGAAGATGTTAAAGACTTTGTAATTGATTCTAGTGTAAGAAGTATTATATTAAAAGGATAAATATGATA
>OCVV012871228.1_pt1 | contig 42921 bp, 51 predicted proteins | sample 1539721 | NCBI WGS metagenome assembly OCVV01 (sample SAMN02144230, study PRJEB22623) | gut metagenome | biome: sheep rumen | host: Ovis aries | place: New Zealand | reverse complement strand
AGCAGCACCTCATTGATGATCTTCCCGTCCAGCGTGCTCAGCCATTCCAGCTTCTGCGTCGTGTCGTACTGGTTCGGTTCCAGCATATCCACTTTTGAGATAATGTCTCCTGCTGTCATGGTTTTTCTCCTTCAAAAAAGGCGGCCGCTCATGGCCGCCTTTCAGGGTCTTTTCTTATGCGAACATGGACGTCTCATGGAGCTCGGCCTGCTTCTCATAGAATTTCATCCGCGCCTCTTCGGCACGGTTGAATTCAAATGCCACGAAGTCCGGCACCTCATGCTCCTTGCCGTCCTGGGGGATGGAGTAGTTCACTCCGTTCACGCCGATGATCAGATCCTGCTCGTTGGTTCTCGCCAGCGGGGCCCGGATCTTCACCATGTTATCGGTTTTGGTCATAGTCTTTGCCATAATCTTCTGCCTTTCTTTAAAAGGCCGGGGAGGTAGAAATTGTGGAGAAAAGCCTCCCCGGCAAAATCAGGAGGTCAATCAGTTGGCGACGTCAGTGCCCTGGAAGGAGCTTGCGCTCACAACACGCAGCACACGCTCGGTGTAGAGCACGGTTGCGCCGTTGGTGTCCAGTTTGTAGCCGATGGTGCTGAACTGGTTCAGCGGGCCGCCGATCTCGTTCTGGTCATGGACGATCATCTGCAGAGCCCCGCCCTCGGCATCGACGGAGACAAACGGCTCCTTGCCGAAGAAGTAGGTGTAATACAGTGCGCCGCCTTCCTTGTTTTGCTCAGCTGCGGTTGCTCCCTTGATAATGGGGGCTTCCACGTCCTCGATGAAGCGCACGCCATGGAGCTCGCCGATCTCACCGTTGAAGATCTCGGTGGCAGCCATGTACTTGTGTGCGTCGATCCAGTGCGGATCCTCGCGGAGGTCGAATGCGACGGACGGATGGATGACAGCAACAAATTTGCCGTCGGCATAGGGCTTCACCTTGTCTTTGACCATCTTGGTCTTGGCCTTGTTGACCATGGTCGGGGTCAGCTTGCTGTATCCGTCGGTGGCATTCCAGGCGACGGTGGCCGGGGTTGTCGGGGTGCTCTTCACAGCGCCGGTGGCATCCACGTTGTCGCAGTACAGGACGTTGGTGTTGATCGCCAGTGCATCACGGCACAGGATCTCTTCCGTCTGGGCTGCACTTTCGCCCATTTCTTCGTAGGCGCCTTTGGTCGCGTCGTCGTAGGTGTGGCGTTTGAGCTTGTCGGACAGCGTCACATAGGTGCCGTACTGGTCGATGGACGCGGTCTTGGCCGTTGCGCCCCACTTCTGGCCGGTGGGGATTACACCTTCCTGCAGCTTGCCTGCACGGGCGAAGGTGTTCCATTTGCGGAATTCCATGGTCGTGCCGTGGCCTGCGGGCAGGTATACTCTCTTTGCCAGCTGGACGTAGCGCTGCTTGATCCGGTAATTCTCCAGCATCTGTGTGTCGTAATAGTCCTTCAGCTCCGGGGCGAATTCAAATCCGGTGTTGTAGAGTTCTACAGCGCCGGTGTAGGAGTTCACCTGGTAAGCTGCATGGTTGTTGGCGTCGGTCGCATAGCCGACGTTGGTCATGGTGCCTGCATCTGCAAAGAACTGCAGAAAGGCAATGATGCGGGTATAGAGGTCTTTCATATCAAATCTCCTTTAACTGATAAGGGTGAGGGGCAGGATCTTCATCGCGTCCTGTCCGTTTTCGGTATCAGCCGAAACGCTTACCGGCTCTCGCCTGGCGTTCCCATTCCTTGCGTTCAGCCGGGGTCATCTCGCTGTACCGCTTACTCTGGATGTTCCCCGGAGCCCTCTGTACCGTACCGTTCTCCTGCGGCAGCTGCCGCCCGGCCTTGATGCTGTTGGCCATAGCCTGGCTTGTGCCTCTGGCTGCTGCGTTGGCTGCCTGCTGTGCCCGCATCGCGGCAATCTCCTTGCCGTGAATGGCATAGTAGGCGGATTCTACAGTGTCCCTGCCTCCCGGCAGCGTTCTCTCATAGAACTCCCGGTTTTCCAGCTCTCTGTCCAGATTAAAACCAGGTATAGACTTCTGTAGTTCCCGTGCCTGTGCCTGCAGGTTCCGGTAATGGTTCTGAAGCTCCGCTTCTCTCTGCCTGTCGTCCAGCTCCTTCTTCTGCTGGCGGTTCTCCCTCTGCAGCTTCTCCAGCCTCATCTCCGTGTCCACATCGGTTCCGTGAGCAAGGGCCTGCTTTTCATAGCGGCTCTTATCTCCCTCTACCTTGGCACGCAGGGAATCCAGATCCAGATCTGCAAGGTTGTCCGCCTCGATTCCGTAATCCCTTCCGACAAGCTCCAGGATCTGCATCGCCTTGTCGAGCCGGGTGTTGGTGTTCTTCACCCTGTCCCGTACCATGTTCTGCATTTCCCGGTTCCACTCGGAGTTTTCCTTGAGTGCGTCCTTCAGGGTCTTCTGCGGTTCCTGCTGTGCAGGCTGCTCGGTTCCCTGCTGTGGCTGGTTGTCTTCTGCAGCGGCGTCCTGCACATTAGGTACATCGGCCTGCTGCGTCTGCTGCGGGATCCCCGCACGCAATGCCTGCCGCTCCTTCATCGCCCGGTATTTTCTGACTTCCGCCACGGGCACGCCCATGGTCTCCAGTGTGTCTCTCTGCCCGGCGTCGGCAGCTGCACCCATATCGGTGCTTACGCCCGCTGGAGCCGCCCCTGCCCCGTCACCGGATGATGCGCCTTCACCGGCAAAGAACTGCAGGTCAAACTCCTGGAATAATTTGTGCATAGGATGCCTCCTTAATAATCTCCGGCTAAGGGCCGCGACTCCATTGTCTTTATGATAATTGACACGCAGGCAAATGTGGTAACCCCCCTCTCGCACAAAAAGCAGGAGATTTCTCTCCTGCTTCCTGTTTTTTATCTCCGGCCTCGCTTGCTGTCGCGCATCGCCCTGCTGACGTACAGTGCCTCGCCGGATCTCCGGGCCTTTTGGCCGGTTCCTCGGTAGGTTCTCGCAGTGCCGCCGGTGAATCTGTCCCACTCACCGCCTGCTGCCTCGCTCTGCATCTGGGCAAGCTGCTGCAGCCAGCTCTGGCTCTCCGGTGTGTTGAGGTATTCCTCAAAGGTCTGGCCCGGATAGTCCGGATTCTCCTGCCATCCAAGATAGAGCTCATTTGCTGCATAGGCCGGTTCTTCCTCAAAGCCCAGGTCAATCCACCACCGGTTCTGCCGCATGTATTCGATGCGCTCACGGTATTCCTCCGGTGTGTAATACTGGCTCATCTGCGACAGTGTCACATTCTGGCCGTTCTCCCACACGTCGCCGGGATCAATGCCAAGCTCATTCAGCACCGGCAGCCACTCGCCGTACAGCTTTCTGCTCGGATACTCGCCGGGGATCAGCTGATAGGTCTCGCCCACCCTTGTGATTTGCTGTCCTCTGTCCAGTGTCTCCGCCAGGATCTCCGCTGCCGTCACTGTCGTGTCGCCAACATCATAGCGATCCGGGTTATCGTTCAGCTCCAGCAGCTCTTCCTGACTCGGCATGCCTCCTCTGGTCGCGTTCTTCGCTGCCCAGGATGCGTAGGTCTTGCTCCGGCCTCCGTTCCAAAGCGTGTGCCAGATTGCTTCGGCCTGATCTCCGTTCAGCTCGCCACGGTTGATGGCTTCGGTGAGTGTGGCACCCATCTCTTCCTGCGTCACGCTGCCGTTGTCGTTCACATCGCTCACGTTGATGTACTGCGTATAGCGGTCAAGGTCAATGCCCAGAGGCTGTACTGAGGATTCCCAGAGGTTGTAGGCCGTCTCCCGTTTGTCGCTGTAGATGTGTGCAGCGCTCTTGAACTGGTCATAGGTGGTGATCTTCACGCTCTCCGGCGTCGGTGCCGGTCTGACTGTCTGTGTGGTTGCAGCTGCTGCCGGTTCTTCCGTGCTTGCTGGCTTCCCGTTCCACTCGCTGTAGGTCTTCTTCCAGCTTGGGCCTGCCGTCGCCCAGACAGCTGATGCCTGCTCTTCCGTCATCTTTCTGGCTTTCACCTGCTCATTGAGGTACATGCCGACTTCGTCCTGCTTCAGGCTACCGTTTCCGTCTGCGTCCATCTCTGTCCGCATCTGCTGGTACTGTCCCTCCGTGATGCCTGATCCCTTCAGATTCTCGTTGTAGGCATTCTTCTGGCTCTGGCTCAGGCGGTTCTTGTCATAGGTCTTCACCTTCCAGTACGGCACGATGTTGCCCACGGTTGCATTCCAGATGGCGAATACATCTCGCATCCCGCCGCTGATCGGGAAGCCGCTGATCTGGCTAATGCTCTGCAGCGTCTTGTAGATCTTGCCCCACTCGGTCATGTTGCCGTAGTAGGTAACCTTCGTCGGCTTCTCAAGGTCTCCGGTCGCCAGCTGCACGGTCTCTCTCCAGATCTCAAACACCTTGATCAGGTTGCTGATCCCGCCGAAGATCATGTCAGAATTCTCATAGCCCTGCAGCAGGCTCCAGATGTTCTTCGCATAGGGGATCTTCCCGGTCAGAATCACATCCTGGAACATGTTCCCGTCGAGGATGCTGTCCTCACCAAGGAATGCCTGCAGGAACTTATCGATTGCGGTCTCGTCATCGTCATCGTCCCGGATCGCGTCCGCAATGCTCTCAGCGATGGCGGATACCACAGCGCTGGACATGTACACCGTGAATGCTCTCCGCAGCGTCTCCGAATTGCGCTGCCATGCACCCTGCCTGCCGTTTGCCCGCACATCGTTCTCATAGGTAATGTAGGCGTCCATCATAATGTTGTAGCTCAGCGTCGGCTCTGCCATGAATGCCGTGAGGTTCTTATCCCAGAAGCTGTGGCTGCGCATCAGCTCGGATCTGGTCAGCGTGCTGTCCATCACCTGGCTGCTGTAAACCACTTCACGGAAGAGATCTGCCGTCTTCTGCATCAGATCGTCGCCGGTGATGCCGGGATTCATGTCCTGTGCCTGTAGCTTGCAGGCAATCCAGAGGCGGCCCCACGTTACCTGGTCTCCGTGCTCTGCCATCTTCATGGATTTCTCCACCAGCTTGTCACGGATGGTCTCGTTGTGCTGAATCTGCTGCCGCATGCTCCGGCTAATGTTGGTGTCGTAATAGCCCAGGCTCTTCCAGATTGCCGTTCCGGAGTGCTCCATGGCCTCCTTGATCCCGTTCTTGTAGGCGAATGCCCGGATCAGGTTTCTCGGAGAGATCACGGTCTGTGCCCTCACATAGGCTGTCGGCTGCAGCATCGCCACACGCAGGTTGGCACCGACGGATGCGATCTTGTAATTGCTCATCATCCGGCTCGCCAGATCCGTGCCTCGGTCGCCGCTCTCGGTCACGCCGTTGATGTCCTTCATCAGCGTCCGGAAGTACCGCTTCGCCTGCTCGCCGTAGGCCTGTTCCATGGCTGCCTGCATGGTCACGGTGTTGTAGGCTCCGTCACCCAGGTCAATCCGCTCTCTGTAGTTGAACCATTTGATCGCGTCGAGGATCGGCAGGCCCAGCGCGTTCAGCTTTGCCTGATCGGCCATGTGGTCGGCAAATGTGTCGAATATGTCATTGACCACCAGTGCGTTGCTGGCTTTCGGGTTCAGGCTCTTGCTGCTGCTCAGGTTCAGCAGGCGGAACATACTGTTCTGCTGCGCGTCCGTGTCAGCCATCGGTCTGGTGTTATCGTCCGTCCGGATCGGGTAGTAGTTCTCGCCCTCTGTGTAGAATTCATAGCCGAAGCGCCGCATGGTGATCTCATTGCCCCATTTGGCTCCCTGTTCCGCCATGTACTTCTGCAGGGTGTTGGCCACTTCCCGCTGCCGGTCAGTCAGCGTGTCCAGGACATTCACGATATCGTCAGCTGTCAGATGATAGTGCGTCGTGTCTGTGATGGTGCGCTTCTGGCCATTCGCGGTGGTCTCGATGTTGCCGATCCGGATGCCGCCCTTCGTGATGTGCTGCACGGCCTGCGGTCTCTTCAGCAGCATGGCCAGCTCCATGATCTGTGCTGTGGTCATGCGGATCTCACTGCCGTCCTCCAGTGTGAAGCTGTGCATCTCCTTCTTCCAGGCGTTCACTTCCTTGTCGGTGTAGGCTTTCTCCGTGAAGCTGATGATCTGCTGTGCATGCTGAGCCAGTTTCTCCCAGCCGCGTGTCAGCCCGTCAAAGATGCTTCTGCCGCCCTGTCCGAATCGCTTCATCGCATAGTACGGTGTGGCGTCCTTCCATTTCAGGAACTTTGCGATCATGCTGCTGTCGCTGTCTCTGGCCTTGCCCAGCTTCTGCATGGTCTCAATGTCCTGTGCTGCCGCCTCTCTCACGCTCTCATACCGGGCATTCGCCATGAAGCTGTTCATGTTCCGGATGCCGGCTGTGAGTGTGGCGATCAGATTGCTCAGATCCTTCAGCTCAGCTGCACTCATGGTGTTGATGGTGTAGGTCTCGCCGGTCTCCATGGCTTCGGTCACACGCTGTGCCATGTCCTGCAGCACCTGCTGCATGTCCGGCCCGATGTCAATGTAGCCGCCCAGATCCTGCTGCACGTTTCCGTCGCCGTCGATGTACCGCTGCTGATTCTGCAGCATCTGCTGTAGCTTCTGCAGCCGTGCCCCGAATTTGACGTCATTTTGGGTCTGCTCGCCGCCGCGCAGTGCACGCTTGGATGTGAAGTCGATTGCCGTCAGGAATTCAAGCAGAGGCGCTTTGATGGCTTCCGGCACATGTTCCTTATCGCTGTTTTTCATCAACCAGTCAGACAGCTTCTTCACCTGCTGCTGGATCTTCTTCCGGTACTTGGTGGATCCGGCTGCCTCGTTCCGGCGTTCCCTTGCCCGGTCTGCCAGATCATGGTAGTAGTTTTTCAGAGCGGAGATCCTTTCATTTGCTTTCTCCCGCTCTCGCATTGCGGCTTCCGTTGCACGGGCCCGGCCTTCTTCCCTCAGCTGGCTGTAGCGCTCTCTGGCGGATGCTCTCAGCGTTTTGTAGCGGCTCTCGGCATTGTCCAGTGCAATGCTCAGATCGTAGATGGTCTCGGCCATGCGCTGTGCTTCCTTCTCGCTCAGCTCACCCTGTCTCTCCAGCTCACGGATGGATTCCATCAGTGTCTTCTGGCGGCTCTGTGCCGAATCCAGTGCGGTGGTCAGATCGTAGATGGTAGCTGCGGCACGTTCTCCGGCTCTCTCAGCTTCCCGTTCTGCAGTCATGGTTTCCTGCCTTGCCTCGTCGAGTCTGGCTTTCTGCCGGTCTGCCTGCGTCGGAGGGGTCGGCCTCATGATGCCATCCATCACATCAAAAGCAATCCGGTTGGCAAGCTCCTCGGTGGCCTCGCCCATGTAGTCCTCGTTTGGGTTCACGGTGATGCCCTTCGCCCGCTGGAACATGTCTGCGATCACCTGGATCTGTTCGCCCTCGTTGGCCACATTCGGGAAGTATGCCTCACCCCATGCCTGCTGCAGCGTCTGGTAGAAGCCGCCGACGGTGGTATATCCATCACGTCCGGCAGATTCTCCGGTGCCGCGTTTCGCCAGTGTGAAGTTGCCGAAGTTTGCCTTCCGGAATGCGTCGTATCCGTCTGCAGTTCCCAACTCTCCGATGAAGTCCTCGTCTATCGTCAGCTTCTTGCCTCTGATATCATCCGCGATACCACGGTATGTGGCAAGCTCTCCACCAAGGTCATCGACCACTTCCGCATTCTCGACGAGCTCCGCCGCAATCGCTCTGGCTCTCTGCTTCACGGTGTCCGCATCGATCTTCTTGTTCTGCAGGATGTAATCGCCCATGGCTTTCAGCTCAGCCGCCACGCGGGACGCATCAGCCGTGCTGCTGTGGTCCTTCACCAGCTGCCTTGCCAGCCGGTTTGCATCGCCCTGCCGGACTTCCGGTGTCTTGGTCAGCTTCAGGGCCTTTTCCAGTCTGGCAATGGTGGTGTTCTGCTTGTTGGTCAGTTCATTCAGGGCATTGACTGCATCCTTCAGTGCGTTGTTCTCGGCCTGAATCATGGCATAGGCCATTCTCCTGCCTGCATCCTCGCTTGAAGTGTCATCGCCGGTGTTATCCCATTTCTGATACCAGGTGGAATATGGGCTGCTACGCATCGCATCATACAGCCGCTGCGCTTCTGCCTCGTCCTCTGCCGTCAGTGTTCCGCTGTCGATCAGCTCCCGGAGATAGTTTACTTCCTTGTCCACATTCAGCTTGCCCATCTCATAGCCAGGATAGTACAGGCTCGGATGCTTCTTGCCGTACCACTCTGCAAAGGTCTTGTTCTGAGCAATCCGCATCTCCGTCCAGTTATCCTGCTGCATCACGGACAGGTGCTGAATCAGTGCGTCCATCAGCTCGTAGGCTTGTGTCTTCTCGTCGCCGTATAGATTCTTGGACAGTTCAGACAGATCCTCAACGATCCGCTCAGCGCCTCTGATATCTCCATCCACTGCATACCGGTCAAGCTCCATCATCTCGCTGATCTCGTCATCACTGAGATAATAATTGCTGTCCTCCGGCACGCTCTGGAAGTAATCACGCACGCGGGCTTCCAGTGCATCAGCATCCTCGATCCGCTGCCGGATCTCCGGAGCCATCTGCTCGTCCCATGCCTGGAACTTGGCTTTTTCCACACTGTTCAGCTTTTCCAGACGGTCTGCCTCATCTCCGGCTTTGTAGGTCAGTACATTGTAGCCTATCTGGTTGAGCTGATCCACCACGTCCTGGTCCGCATTGTCCGGAAGGATATATGCAAGCGCTTCCTCCGGGTATACGATTCTACGCGGCTTTGCTTCAAAATACGGGGCAGGCATGTTCTGTACGTCATTTCGGAGCGCCCAGAGATCATTTGCCAGCTCTTTGCTGTAATTAATCCACTGTGCCTCTCGCCTCAGCCTGGTGTCCATATTCTGCTTGCTGGTAGAATCTCTGAGAGTTTCCAGAAGAATTTCTTGAGCGCTATCCATCACCTCCCACCGTTCACTACCATTGGCAGCTCTCTGTGTCAGTTCATACAGCCTGTCCTGAAACCCTTTCATATAGCTGTCATAAACATCATCTGAAACGTGCGTTCCTAAGAGTCTCCCACTATCGGCACGCATCTCTTCCACGTTCCGGTATGCTTTTGTGGCAGCCCCTCTAAGGTTGACGCCCATAACGCCGACGCCGCGTTCCTGTTCTTTCTGCATCTGAGCAACGATGTTTTCCAGTGTGGCAGGCACATGCCGGGCTTTAAAGCTTCTAACATTGCCGGAAGGTGTGTAATAGTCCTTTCCGTTCGGAATTCCCTTGTCTTTGATAAGATCGGAGAACTGTTCCTCTATCCATTCCTTGTATCTAGGATCATTAAGAACTTCTGAATTGTTTCTTAGACTTCTGTCAAGTGCATCGTAATCCGGAACGACCTTTACAGAGTAGTTGTTCTGCTTGTAGTTTTCCCATGCTCGCTTGAAATCATCCGGCCATACTCCTCTGTTGTCGTATGGCTTACTTTCACGAGCTTTCTTTTCAAGCTTTGTTCCGTCATACTTCTCGGCAAACCATTCATTGAGTGCATCCCGAATCTTCTGGCGTGTTGCATCGTCGTTTTCTTCCATCGCCTCCATGCCGCCAGTACCGAAAGCATCAAACACAGCAAGCACTTCTTCGTTTGAAAAGTTGCCTCCTGTGAACAAATCTCCCGCCTTTCCAGATATTTGCGGTTCCTGTCCAATGCTCTTCAGATAGGCATATTTCACGGCACTGATATCTTTCACTGCCGCAAATATGTCGCCTCTGTTGTACTGAAGCTTTCTGGACACATCGCTCTCTTCCAGATAAGAAGATCCTTTGAGGCCGCTGAACACATCTTCCCCAATCATCTTCCGGAATTTCTTATGATACCGGTACATATCTCCGACGTCGTACTCCTCAATAGGTTCTGTCGGTGTCCATGCGTCGTTGCTGTACAGCCTGTTCTGCCGGTTTACCTCCGGGTCGATGGTAGAGCGAGGAAACACGATTGATACGTCGCCGAATCCTTCATGAGGTGTTCCGGCCTTCTTAATTGCGATAGACGGGAAAGGCACGCCATGCCGCTGCAGCATTCTACGCAGGCCGCTTACGCTCTTGTTGTGCACAGCAATCAGCCTGTCGGTTTCTTCAACGGTGTCCCACATCTGGAACTGTGTTTGGGTATTGCTTTCTTCCTGCGTATCCGCTCTCTGAGCTGCAGCGGGCATTGTTTCCGCATTTTCGGGCACATTTTGCGTTTCCTGAGCATTTTCTGCCTGTTCGCGAGCATTTCTTACCGTATTTTGAGCATTATAGTTCTCCGTCGCCGCCTCAATACCGGCATCCCACAGCCTCTGCATCTCATCCAGCTGATCTTCCATGGCCTTGACGGCATTGTACAGCGGCAGGTTATCCTTGTAGTTGACGTCCTCAAAGGCCGCCTTGAGTCTCGCTGTTATATCCTCGATGTAGTCAGCAATCTTCTCCGCCAGCGTCATGTTCTGCCGTGCCAGCTTGGCAATAGCCTTGCTGTCCTGCAGCATGGTTTGGCAGGCGTTTGCTACCACTTCGTCCAGTGCCTGGTCATAGCTGAGGTTCGGCTCCAGACGGAGCTGCTGCTGCACCAGCCGGTCGAGTTCGCCCTTCTGCAGCACATTGGAGATGATGAACTGCTTCAGCTGCTCATACTCTTCCGGTGCGTACTCCTGCATATAATGCGTCAGCTCATGGCTCAGTGTGGCCGCTGCCAGTGCCTTGTTGGCTGCCATACCGGCATTCACGTTGATGTACACCGTGCCGCCCTGCACGTAGGCGCCCTGGTTGCCCTTGGCATCTCCGTCAAAGAAGACATAGTCCACATTCACGGCGTCGGCCAGTGCTTCCACCATGGCCACCACGTTCTTCTGCTGTCTGGTAAGCTTGCTCCGGTCAACACCGTTCACCTTCTCGCCGTTGATGGTGCCGCCCTCAAAGCTCACCGTGCCCTGCTTGCGCTTGATCGGCTGCCGGGCCTGCAGTTTCTTCCGTTCGTCCTCCAGTGCCTCAATTACCTTCTGGGTGCCGTCCAGATCGTCTCTGAGCGCGTTTGCCTGCTCAAGGGCATTCTGATATGCCTCGGTTCCTTCCTGCCCGTTGGCGGCCATCTCGTCGAGATATTCCATGGTGTCGTTGTATGCCTGCTGTACGTTCTTCAGGTGCTGCCGTGCATCCGTGAGGGTTGCATTCACTGCTGCCAGTCCTTCGGTCGCCGTCACATCCTGTGCGCTCATGGCCTGCTGTGCCGCCTGCCGGATCTCGGCAAGCTTGGCACCGGCCTCCTTCACCTGCGTCTGCTTCTGCTCATAGATCTTGCTGCCCAGGCTCTGGGCAAGCTCCAGCTGTGCGTCTGTCAGATAGGTGATCATGGCCGGGGAATTGCTTTCCCTTGCAGCGGCTGCGGCCTTTCGGACATCCTGTCCCTGTGCCGCATAGAGATTGATGGCCTCATCCATCGCCGCTGCGTATCTGCCCACTTCCTGATCGCTCTCATACACGCTGTAGGCTGCCGGTGCATTGGGCCCGATAGCGGAGAGTGCCACCATCAGGTTCCTCACGTTCTCGTCGAGGCCCGCATCAGCTGCCTCCTGGTAGCTCACCGTGCGCTCCGTTCCGTCATCAAAGGTCAGCCGCACCCGGTTCTGATCTCCGTCACGCACAAAGTCCACCTTGGCCTGCCGCCCTTCGTACTGGATGGTAGCGCCCTTGGTGTCTGCTGTTCCAGTCTGGTCTACCTCACCGGCACGCACCCGTTCCAGGTACCTGCGTACCCGGCTCTGCTGGGTTGCCTCACGCTGCTGATCGGCCCGCTGCTGATTCTCTGCCTGCAGAATGTTCTGGACGTAGGCGTGCATGTTGCCCGTGCGGGAGGCGATCTCCTGCAGCGTGCGTGCCTCGCCCATCGTTATGGTTCTGCCCTTACGTGCTGCCATAGCGCTTTCAATCTGCGCAATGCTGGCCTGATCGGCTTCCTGTGCCGAGTTCTTTGCTGCCTTTATCAGAGCACTGGCATCGCCATTGAAGGTTCTGCTGTCAGAAACGCTCTGCACTGCGCTATTCGCTGCTACCTGCCCGCCTCCGAGTACGCCGCCGACGACAGCGCCGCCGAGGAATTCCTGTCCGGCTGTGTACGGGTTGATGATTGCCCGGTTATCCGTCGGATCCAGAGAAAAGATCGGCACGTCCTGCCCGAAAAAGGACTTAGTCCCGCGTTCGATTGCACCCTGCTGCACTTCTTCCCATGCTTCACCGAGCACGGAGTCCTTAAACCAGTTCACGACGGCAGATTTGTTACCGCTCTCCGCTGCCTGTCTCAGCCGCATCGGAAGGTTCTGAATGCCGCCCAGTGCCTCATCTGCACCGCCGACTTCGACCATGGCATTGAAAAAGCCGTTGGTAAGAGCATAGACGGCAGCATCGTCCTGGTTCATGCCGTCTTCTTTCGCACTCTCATATCCGTCACCGGCAGCCTGCAGGTAGGAAGTCCAGAACTGCGGGTTCCTGAACAGCTTGTTCAGCCCTTCTCTTCCCATCATGCCGATAGCTTCTACTCCTCTTGCATTCTGCATCCCGGAGAAGTAGGACAGCCCGGAGGTAGTTACCTGTGCCGCCTGCATTGCCTGCGTCGGTGCCAGGATAGCCGCCTCGATGGCCATCGGGATAGCGGCCACGGTGGAAGTGCCAAACTGGTCAATGATCTGTGCGGCCCTGCTGGTGTTTGCATTCTTTTCATACTTGGCTTCAGCATTTGCTTTGCCTGCCTGTGCATCGGAAACAAGGAAGTCCAGAGCGCTCTGCCCGTTCTTAATCCCGGCATAGTTCGTTCCAAAAATGGAGTTGATCGTGTCGATGGCCCCGTTGATGGTTGTGGTTGCTATCGCATTCGCCCCGTCGGCCAGATCTCCGAAAAGCCAGTTGCCCACCTTGCTGTTGGTGATCTTCTTCCCGATATCGTTGAAGATCCCGACGCCGCTCCAGAATCCGGCATTCGCCTGATTGGCTCCTTTGACGGCTGCGCCTTCGGCCAGCTTTCCCCAGTCAGTCTTTCCGCCGGTCACCTTGGTGCGGTCTACGCCCAGCAGCTTGTCCGTTACCTTCTGCAGAGTTGTCCGGTTGTCCGGCTGCCCCCAGTTATTCTCCGCCTGTGTCTGCATAACTCTCTGGACGTAGGCGTTTTTCCTGTCCTGCATGACAGAATTTGCTTCATCGTACCATTTCTGGTTCTCAGATAGATCGGTTCCATACTGCTTCGATATAGTATCAAGCTGTCTCCTCGCGCCTGTTATCTGATCCTGGTACTTAATCCGATCCTGTACGGACGATTCTTTATCGCTATTCAGATAATTTGTTATGCCTTGTGAGCGTGTATTCAGCTCATTCAGCATCTCATTCGCTTCATCCACTGATCTCGGCTGGTAAATGCCTATTTTCTTCGCAGATTCTCTGAATGCGCTTGTCTTGTTTGCCATAGCTCCTCCTTACTTCTGATAGGAAGATACATTCCTTCTTGCCATTGTGTCATATCTGTATTTGCTTAGTAGCGCATCGAGCTGCGCCTGCGTAAAGTTCGCCATGCCTGCATCGAGATCTGCCTGTGCAGATCTTACAAGGTCTTCCACCTGCCCGCTGTGCTTTGCGTTTGCAAGTGTGCTCTCCACCTCGCTCAGTGTCAGCGCATCTCCGGATCCGGCGCTCTGTCCGTCAAGCGGGCCGCCGATAAAGACGTCACCGCCTCCACCGCCACCGGAAGATCTGCTTCCACCGCCGGAAGATCTACCACTGGATCCACTTCCGGAGTTGTAGGTGTTGTACTGCTTCAGGCCGAATTCCTGCTCCCACTGGCTATCGCCCACGGAATCACGGTAACGCTGATATGCCAGCTCATCCTCATACCGCTCATCGCTCACGGCGTCTCTCCATCTGCCGTATGCGGTCTCATCGTCATACCGATAATCGCTCAGCGCATCTCTGTACCGGCTGTAGCCCAGCTCGTCTGCATAGCGGGCATCTGCCACCTCGTCACGGTAACGGCCATATCCGATCTCATCCTGGTAGCGGGCATCGTTCAGAGCGTCACGGTATCTGCCGTAGCCCTCTTGCTCCGCCTGGATCCGCAGGTTATTGTTGTAGACGGCTCTCTCATAGTCCTCCGCCTCCTGTGCCTGCATCAGTGCGAGGTTGTAGTTGTAATCGCTCACGGCATCACGGTAGCGCCCATACTCGGTGTCTCTCAGATCTCCCAGCATGCTGTACTGTCTGTAGAGCTCATCGCCTGCATCCTGGTATCTCTGGTAGGCCCTGTTCTCCAGCTCGATCTGCTTGTCCGCCAGTGCTGCCATGTACTGGTTGTAGGCTCCCTGTCCCGCAAACTGAGCATAGGTGTTGCCGTAGCCGCCTGTGAGGGCTGCAGCCTGTCCCATGGTGTCACGCATGGCCTGCTGCCCCAGCTGCGTGTAGCGGGTCGCATAGTCCTGATAGAAGGGATCATCCTCCGCACTCCAGCTGAAGGGATCACGGTTCACGATGTTCTGATAGGCATCATTCAGCATCTGGTCGTACTGGTTGTTGTAGGTTGGTCTCTCGCCCAGATCTGCTGCGATGCGCTGCATGGCGTCGCTGTATGCCTGCCCCACCGGCCCCATCATGTAGTTGAGGGAATAGTCCGGTGCATTGCTCTCCGGCGTGCCCACGTTCTCATAGTATTTGGATCCGTCATAGGGTCCAGGCATCTGCACATTGCTCTCATAGGGTGCAGGCTTCTGCCCGCTGCCGGTGTAGCTGCCTGTGGATCTGGTTGTTCTGCTGTAGCTGCTCGATGCGCTGCCTGCTCCTGATCCTGCCCCCGTTGGGGTTGCTCCCTGCGTGATCGGCACGCCGCCCAGTGTGGTCTCGACACCGTCAAAGGCGCTGCTTCGCTGCGTATTCCGGACGATGGTGTTTGTGTCCGGGATGTATGCAGGTGGGGTGGACAGGTTGGCATAGTCTGCCGGTGTTGCGATTTGCCGGTTGCCTGCCGTCCCGGCAGATATCACCAGGTTGCCCTTCTCGTTGAAGGGTAATCCGTTTATGTCGTAATAGATCATTCTACCTCTCCTTCCTCCGTGATAACATCAAATTCCACGTAATCCGGAAACTGCTCCGCCAGTGCTGCATATCCGGTTGCTATGGTCTCCATCACTACAAAAGCCTGTGCCATCAGCTGGCACTCGTTCCTGTGGATGAATGCGTGAAACTGTGCGGTCTTCTCGTTCCGCACCACCACACCGTGCATGTCCTTCTGGATCTGGAAGACAGCCTCCAAGGTATTTGCCAGTGTGCTGCAGGCAGCACATACAAGGTCTTCGCCCTTCTCAGCCTGTCCGGCATGGCCCTTCACAATCAGGTCAAGGGTCTTCGGATAGTAATGCACCTTTGTCATTTTGTGCTCCCTCCCGGCTGTGCCGATGTGGCTGCTCTCTCACGGGCATTCTGTACGATGGTAGCCTCCTGTGGCTCTCCTGTGTTCACCTTCACGGGCTCCACGCTACCGCCCGTCGGCATGGCTGCTCCTGTGTCTCCGGTGATCGCCTGGCTGAGGCCCTGCACCATGCCCGGCTCATAGCGTGCCGCCAGCTGCAGTGCAAGCTGCTGCCACTGCCGCAGCTGCGTGAACAGGGTTCCGTTCTGTGCTACCTTCTGCTCCACCTGCTCCTTGCTGTCGAAGTCCATGATGCTGAGGCAGGCTAGGCTCTGGTCTGCATTGTCAGGCCGGAAGAATGCCGCGCTGTACAGCTGCAGCGCCAGCTCGTTCTGTGCCATCTTGGTATAGCTGGTGTTCTTTTCCGGTACGACGTCAATGTCATACTCCGGAACCCGGTAGCCCATATTCACTCCGCCGATCATGCCCTGCCACTGCGGCTGCATGCCGGTGTTGTCAAAGGCAACGTACATATCCTGCCCCATGTCGCCGGTGATCCGGAACTGCCTCGGCAGGTCATAGTGCTGCCGGATCAGCTCGCATACCATGTAGCCGATCTTTGCTACAGCCCGGTAGGAAGTGAGTGTGCTGTCACGGCTTGTCTTTCCGGAAGCCTCCTGCAGGGCTGCATAGGCGCTCGCTGCGGTCACGCCGGACTGCTTGATGCCGTTGCCTGCTTCGGTGTTGCCGGTGGTCTCTCTCATCTCCTGGATGGTGCTGTTCAGCACGGAAAGCTGATCACCTGTCAGCGGTTTTCCTTCGATAGGCCGCAGCTCCTGCTCGTCGATCTGGCCGTTGACGTGCACGATGGATTTGTTCGTGTCGAGGAATTCCGCCTCATTGATCCCGCCGTCCGTGCGTTTGAAGTATCTCGGCTTCGCATTCGCCATCACGTTTGCCATGAAGCTCTGATTCATCAGGTCAATGCGTGTCATGGCGTTGGCAGCCACGTCGATATAGCCGAAGCCCACCGGGGATTCCTCCAGCGGATACAGAACATCAAACTCATAAGGATACAGGCCATGGTCATAAAGCCCGTCAGCCGCTCTGGTGTGGACTGCAGAAATTGTGCCGGTCATCGGATCTCTGTCGGTCTTGAATACCTCATTGTCGTTCTCTGTGGCGTACAGAACGGTCTCGCCCACGTACTTGCAGTAATGCAGCTTGCCTCTCCGCTTGTAGTACACGTCGATCAGTGCTACCTTGTCATCCGTCGGCACGTTGTCCTCCGTCGGGATCTTTGTCGGCTCAATGCCTCCGTTCCGAAGCTGCCGCACGTCCAGATCCGGATAGTCATCCTGGAGCTGCTCGATGTCAACCAGCTCCACGTCAAAGAAGCATTTGCTATCCTGTATGTCCGTGATGCCCGGCTCCCAGAACAGATTCAGCAGGCTGCGTCTCAGGATGGAGATATCCCCCAGCCCGTGCAGCTTGTTCTGATCCCATACCACCTTGTAAACGCCGGTGCCGGTCTTGATCTTCTGCCAGCCCGCCATGTCATAGGTCTCCTCAAAGTTGTTCTGTTTCAAGACGACAGGCACAATCTTGCTCAGCATCTTGGCCTCGGCCTTGTCATCCTCCGCCCGTGCAAGGAAGTTCAGCGTCGGATATGCCTCATGGTAGTCTGCATGCTTGCTTGCCAGCACGTTGAACAGCCATGCGCTCCGTGAGCGGAAGCCCTTCTTCAGATCTCCGTAGTCTGTGTTCGGGTCCTCAGCAAACTCATTGCGCTGCTGCCACCATTTCTCCGCATCCTGGAGCCGCTTCTCCAGCTTTGTCTTGCCGCTCTTGTACCGGCTCAGCAGCTCGTTCCATTTCCTGCACTGCTCACTGTCCACCGGCTGCACGTGCTGCATATTCCGCATCGCTCGCAGTGGTGTCTGATCGCTCTGCTCCTGCTGTATAGGCATTCCACGGTCAGCAGGCTGGTCTAAGCCGCCCTGCTGCATGGGCAGCCTTGTGTATTCGTCCATGCGTTATCTCCTTTTCTTGTCCTTGAATTGATCCAGCGGATCGTAAAATATCTGCTTCTCTTTCACCGGGCGCATCGGTGAGATCGGCCTGTCCATGCAGGCATACCGCGTCTCATCCGCCACGTGATCCTCTAGCTTGGTGTCGAGGTCTTCCACCTTGTGCTCGTCGTACATCATCAGCGGTATGGTTCGGATAAATGCCTTGCAGTTGGTAAAGATATACATGCGGGCCAGTCCCCGCTCATCAAATTGCAGGCGGTAGTGCACCTGCATCCAGCCTGGGATCCTGTCATTGTCTCCCGGCCTAAAGAACAGCCCGTACTTACTGGCTGTCTCTGCTATGCTCTCGCCACGGCTGCCATCCCAGATGGCCGGATCCGCGACGCCGTCAATCTTCTTTCCCTTCAGCCATGGGTGTGTCCGCTCGATTCTGGCGATCTCGGCGAACTGCTGGTCAGGCGTCCACTTAACACCCTCATTAGGTGTGTCCGTGCATCCGTACAGCTCCAGGATCCTGTACATTACCCCGTCATAGTCCACGGCCCACCATGCGCAGGAGAAGGGTTTCCCGTAACCGAAGTCATAACTCCGGAAGATGTTCCAGCCTCTGGCCTCGCCCACGCTCAGATCAAAAGGATCGATCACATGGCACCAGCGGTGATCCTCCCGCAGCTTCTCCCTGTCATCCTCGCATCCGTGCTCGACGGCCGCCGTCACATCCGGCTCGATCCGGAAGTCCTCAAAGAACTGGCCCTCAAAGACGTCCCAGTCTCCGTACAGCCATGCCTTTCTCAGCTTGGGCGGCAGGTTCATCAGCTCGCTCTTGTACTCCGGCTTTGCTTTCATCAGCGGCTCATTGTCCGACAGCAGCGCCTGGATAAATGCATAGCGGCTCGGATCCTCATCCTCTTCGAAATGCCGGTCGATGAATAGCCGCTTGAAATATCCGTGAGAGGGCCCGCCGGGGTTCAAGGTGTAGTACACTCGCTTTGGCAGCCCGTTCGGTTCACGGATCATCAGCACCATCTTCTTGATCCATTCCTCCTGCAGCTGGCATGCTTCTTCCAGGAAGATCACGTCATACTCAGCTCCCTGATATTGGTCAAGATCCGCCTCGTTTCTGCAGTATCCAAACGATATGACAGATCCATTCTTGAATGTGAATTCCTTATCTGCTGCGTTATACTTTGCTAGCGCATCCTTCCTGCCGACTCGCAGGATCTTTTTCAGCGGATTGATATGGTTGTTCTTCAGCTCTTTCAGAGTTTTACGGACAATGAGGATCTTTATTCCGGCAAAGGACAGTGCCAGGATCACAGCCATCCATCGAGCGATCCAGCTCTTTCCGCCTCCTCTCGCTCCTCCGTAGGCCACATGATCCTGCTTTGCCAGCATGAACTGCTTCTGTTTCGGATTTGGTTCCGGCATCACAATCTCTGTCATCCGATAACCCCCTGTACTTCCTTATCGCTCATGCCGGTGATGCGGAAGACAATCTCGTTGTCCTCCTGCTCCTGATCACGTTCGGCCTCCCGGCGCAGCTTGGCGATGCGGGCTTCCTGTTCTCGGCGCTCAGCATCGGTCTGAATGCCTTTGACGGCAGCAATGTCCTTCAATGCTCCGGTGAGGCTTCGGATGTCCTGTGCGTCCAGCTCGTCCCAATTTGACAGCTTTTCTGTGATTGCCAGTATTGCGAGGTCAGCTGCCTCATATATTTTGATGGCCTTCTTGACTTCTTTTGTGGCGCAGGCGTCCACGATCCGTTGCGTCTTGTTTGCGCTACTCTTGCGCTCATGCACCACCCACTTTTCTTTTTCACAGTGTCTGCGCAGGGTTGAATAGCTCACCCCATGCTTCTCTGCGAGTTTCCTGGTGCTTATGCCGCCGCGGATATACTCTGCTTTTATCTTGGCCCAGTCAGCCATGCTAACTCCTTTCCCATAGTCTGGTTCTTCCCTAAAATGCTAACAAAAAAGGGCTACCAAGTGGTAACCCTCTCCTGCTGATTTTGTTATGTCTCTCGGATCTTGATGTGGTGCACCCAGAGCATTAGTTTGCGTTTGATCACGTACAGATTATACGCTGGGCCATCCTTGTAGCCCTTCACATCCTCCACCACCAGATGGTTTCCCTCCATGTAGGTATAATCCGCAATGTAATTGCATGCCCGTTCCACGCACTTGCCGTTCTGGTACTGTGCCGGGATCAGCTCAAACTTCACCTGCCGTTTCAGATCCGTGATCTTCCCGGTCTTCTGTAGGAAGCACAGCTGCTGCCATCTTTCCGCTTCCTTGTTGCTGTCGAAGCCCTTGGTTTTCCTATTGCCGTACTTCGTCTTGTTTCTGTACCAGTTCATCGTCTGCCCACCCATAGCCCAATTAGGATACAGACAATCACTGCGAAAACAAAAAGCAGTACCTCCGCTATAAATTTTGATATCCAGAACATAATCATTACTTCTCCCTCCCCATCTGCTCATCGTCGTATTCCACGTGCTCTATCTGCAGATCCTCATCGCAGCTGTAGTTCGGGCACTCGTCTCTGTATTCGCACTCGCCCTTGTTCTCATGCGTCCAGAATGGGCAGCGCCAGTTATCGCATGGTTTCATCTCTTTGCTCCTTTTCGGATTCGATCTCGGTATCTTCTGTTTCGATAAAAAGCAGTATTCCCTCAGCAACATCCATCCAGTCGAAAGATTTAACTGGGCCGTCAAACAGCACTCTTCGATCCCTGTCTCGCTTTTTTACATCGCTCAGAGAATCGATCATTTCTTGGACGGTAACGTATTCGCTGTTATCGCATGGCTTCATGTTTTGGCTCCTTGTATGGTTCATCCCACCACTGTGCATCCTGGTCAATCATGCAATGAGTAGGAAGTTCAAACACTTCTTTGAACTTATCGGCATTGGTTATGATGGGATTCTCTTTGCTCCATTGTTCAACCGTGCTTGTAATCGTCAGATATTCGCTATCGGTTTTGTTGCGTACTCCTGTACCTAAACATTGCTTGCCCGTTAGTGGGCAACCTTCACACCCAAAGCGATGAATGTAAGAATTACACATTCGCCTGTACTCTTTCAAAAATTCAAGTGGTTCCATAATCATCCCTCCGCTTCAATGATGGTGGGAGCCAGTCTGATTATCTGCGCTGCATCTTCGGCAGAATAAAAAGGCTCCGTTCCATCAAATCCGCTGTATGGGGCATTGTCAATGTCAGCAAACATCTGTTCCAGTCTGTCAAGGTCACCAAGCCGCCCATGCGGTTCATTGGCATCGATGAGCGGGCAAAAATCAGGACGGCTTCCCATATAAACAAAATCATGTTGTTTGTTGCATCCATTCCACCCAAACGGACAGACAATGCAGTCTTTCGGCATCTCCATGCCTTTGATATAAATGCCCATTTCATTCCTCCGCTTCCATACGCTCTGTCGATTTTCTGAACACTTCCGTCACATGCTTTGCAGTTTCCTTATCCGGCGGTGTGTACGTATCGTACAGGCCGTCGCCAGTGCGAACAACTTCAACGAGAGGACAGTTGCGAGCCCGTTCTACAAATCTGCCGTCTGTGTAATTCGGCGTATACGTTATCTTGCATCTCAAGTCTATTCCGTATAATGGGCAGTCATCGCACCCTTTCGGCATCTCCATGCCCTTGACAAGTGTGCTCACGCGCCCACCTCTTTCAGCTCGCAGTTTTCATCCCGCACCAGCATCAGCTCCCGGAGCCTGTTCTTCGGCAGTTCCCGGTGATGAATCGTGCATTCGATATATGAGCCATGCCCGCCGTTTGCGACTACGGCATGGAAAAACGGGCATGTCAGGCAGTTGTCCGGAATCTTCCAGCCAGGTATCACTACTCCTTCAGTCATTGGTGTCCTCCCTTTCTTTGTACAGAGCGCAATGTTTGGGTGTAAAATAATGATATCCATGTCCATCACACCAGTATTGCCCTTTCCAGTCTTTAAAGGGCATGTGTTTGCATCTATCGCACATAGAGCCTCTTTTCACTCCGCTTGCCCTTCTTGCTATGAAGTTGCAAAACAGAACTACGGCAAGGCCAAGCAGCATCCCAATATAATACCAAGCAATAATCATGTTTCACCTCACACACGGAAATGAGATTGCCAAGCCAATCTGTCCGGTATAGACGGAATGTATGCCCAGCATTTAATATGGAGTCCCGCTAATGTCGTAGGCTCAAATATCAACTTTGGGTCTGGAAACTCGCCATGTTTTTCAAAATACCTATCAAAATCCGGCACTCCGTCGTATGTTTCTGACACGTTCAACGGATGGAATGTCCACCAAGCTGTTCCTTTTTGAAAGTCATCGTGAAGCTGAGCAGTGTGTTTACTGAAGTATCCAACATAGAAATTGCCTATTTCATCTGCTGCGAAAACGATATCACTTTGCTCTCTTTCACGTTCGCAAGATGTTTTCTCAAAGAGCCTCAGATAATCTATCTCATCGTAATTTGGAAGATCACACTTCACATCAATCCATTCAAAAGGCTGCATCATGTTTCCTCCTTCGGCTTAAACCAGTTGAATTCATCGGTCATAATCCAGAGTTTGAGCTTGTTGTCATCCACATCTATGCTTTCTACGATCAGATCTCCCAGCAAATCGAGGATGCAGCATGACACAGAGTTGAATTCTACCCATGTCCACTCTTCGCACTCTGGGCAGATAATTACCGGCAAACTAAGTTCGTCATAATTGGAGTATCCAGCCGATCTGATCATCGGCAAGATGGCTCGAAGTTCTATTCCGTCATGCTCAGGGAAGTTATGAAATGCTTTCTTTTCGTCCATCTTTATCATTCTCCATAAAAGGGGCACCGGTGGATCCTTGCCGGCGCCCTCTGCAAAAGCGGCAGGATGGGCATGTTTTGAATCATTTTCATGTGCAAAGGAGAAATTCACACACGACGTAAACAAGCTTTTATGGAGATCCTCCTCTTTTTCAGTATAGTTTAAATTTCCTGCCGCTGAGCATACTTAATCTTGCAGCTCTCTCATCCACTTTGGCATTTTGCGCTTCCACCACCAGTGTGAGACGAGCTTCCATCTTGGCGGTTCTTTTTGCATGTAATGCCGATAGTCAGCGCCGCATTTCATATACCAGTTATACTCCCGTTTTCGCTGCCGCCGTCTCTTACTCACTTTGCTCTCCTTTCTCTGAGATCAGGATCACTGGCAGTTTCTCGATCCGGAAGCCAATCGCCTGGGTAACCAGCTTGCATGGTTCCACGCAGTGTTTCTGGCCCTTCGTGATCTCCGCCAGCTGATCCTTAATGATATTCATAACGTCCTCCTTCCGGAGCACTTCAATCATTTCGTTTTGCCTCCCTGTATTTCTTGCTGTCCATCCATCTGGGATCATAGTCCTCGGCATCTCCCCGGATCGCCCTGGTGAGCATCTGCAGGTGTAGGATCATTCCGTTGATCGTCCGCCTCTGCCCGTTCCGGATCCGCTCCCGCTCCAGGTATATCCACGCTGCGACGATGAATATCGCATACACCGCAAAGCCCCAGATCAGGATCTGATCCACCGGCCTCAGCCGGGATATCAATTCAATCATGTTTCCTCCTTCGGCGGTTCGTACCCGCACATAACGATGTTCACGCTTCCGTCCGGGTTCATGTCGAATCGCTGTTCTGTGCAGTATATTTTTCGGTATACGCCGCACTCCCACACTTCGCCGCCGTTGTCTTCTGCGAATTTACACGGTTTCTCTCGCATCATGTTTCTGCCCTTTCCTCCTCTTCCGCCAGCATCTTTGCCTTTGCATACAGGCACTTCCTCCAGTTCTTGCTGCAGCAGTATTCTGTCAGCTGGCTGCTCACAGCCTCCTTTGCCAGAAGATTCATGCTGACTGAATAGACACCGCTGAATCCCTGGCAAATAATCTGTGTTGGGAAATGCTTTTTGTAAAAAGGGCATTTGGCGCTGTGGCTGATCTGCTTATTACCTTTGCTCATCAAATGCCCTCCCTCTCAGATATCCTCAAATACCGTTGGTTCAAACTTCCGCACCGGCTTCTTCTTGCTGGCGGTGACAGGCTTTTTCCATTCCCGGTTCCGCAACCACTTATCAGCACTGTGGAAGTATTTCAATTCGTCCTCATCAGCAGCTGCCACCTGCTTCCTCAGAGCTTCCAGCAGCACTTCCGGTTTAATCTCCTCAATGGCAAAAAGATATTCCTGATAGGTCAGACGGATATCTCCGGTCTTCTTCGGGTATGTGTCCCAGAATTCATCAAAAGCACCTTTCATTGGTGTTGGAGTTTGCTTGCGAATGTTTTCAATATTTGGATTCGTATTCGGATTGGATTCTGGATTGGATTGGATTGGATTACGGGGACATTTGCTATCATCTGATTTCATCTGCTCGCTATTGATATCATTTGATATCGGATGTTCGCACACGGACTCAGGCTCAGGGAATTTGCGCTTTTTTGCCCTTACCTGCTGGTGTTTCTCCCATTTTGTGAGCTTTATGTATCTTCTGCCGTCTGTTCCGATGTATCTTGTGATCAATCCCACGTTATCAAGCTCATCCAACCATGATTTCATCTGATCACATTTGATATCATCTGATTTCAATGGAAAGCATTTGCTTTTTACTATACTCTCGTTTCCGTGAAAGCATCCGTAGTCGTCTGCATTTACTATCAGACGATAGAAAAGGATTTCAGCCATTGGCGATAGGCATTCAAGATCCTCGCTCGTGCAGATGGATTCTTTAATCAGTCTATTCGGCATCTTCCTTGCTCAGGAATGCCTCCGCAATCCTGCCCTCCAGATCGATCTGCTGATCCCTCTTGCACTTTCTTATCAGCTTCCTATTATGACTGAGCTTCTTGAAAACCTCTTTTAGCTCTCTGCTGACAAAGCGATATGTCTCTTCTTCCGTTCCGATCTTAATTCCCTTTCCGCTGTCATCGGAAACAATGACCTTAAAGAACCTATCAGAGTGATTGATCTCCCAAATGTCTTTAGACAGGAGTCTTCTTGCAGTGCTGTCATGGTAATTTGATGTGAAGAATGCTGGATACAGGCTGATGGAATCTGTCACCTGCTCCATACTCGTCCACTTGTTCCCTCTTCCCTGTAGGAAGTCATACAGCTCAGCCTGCCGCTGCTGGTCTACTGTGCGCTCAATTGCCATATCCATTACTCATTCTCCTCCCAAGGCAGTTTTGCTCCGTCCATATCTTCATCAGCATTGAATTCTTCCGAATTTTCCGGGAGAATTTCGCCCGTGCTTTCGTCTACCGTGTAGTCCGTGTATTCGACTGCCTCGTCAGGAATGGCCGTATCGGGGAAATCCTGCTGCGCCAGCGCCATCGCAAGGTTCATGGTGTCCCGGTCTACCGTATCGCGGTACTCGATGCTCATGAGGGCGTATTTCCCGCACAGGCGGCGAATGACAGTCTTCCGGGCCATGTCTTCCCAATTCTCACGCCAGCCTTTTGTCATGTTCTGGCCCTTCCGGTTCCTCTTTTCGTGCTTATTAATCTGCTTAGTTGTCATGTAGATGGTCTTTTCTGCCCCGTTCAAGAGCTTGAAATACCCGGCAAAGCCGATAATCGGCAGCTCGTCGCGCTCGTCCTCGTCCTCGATCCAGTTGAATACGGCCTCGCCGGTCAACCTGTTGTAGCTCACAAGCTCGCCCTCTCTCACGTCCACGGCGTCCGGGATGAACTTATACGCGCCGGTACGGAGACACAGTTGCTGTAATCCCTTGTAACCCGGTACGAACGTGGCCTCCTTCTTCTTGTGCCAGTTGCCGTTTTCGTCCTTGACATTGTTGTTGAAGGGGACGATGTAGGCATAGCCAAGGGTTGGGTCTATCGGCAGGTCGTAGGTGGCTGCCTGCAGCGCGGACTTAATCACGCTCATGGGGGACTGATAGAAAGCCTGCTGAAGATCCGGGTTGTCGTTGATCATGCTCACTAGGGAACTGATGAACTGCGGCGCTCTCTTTCCGAGAAGTTCGTCAAAGCGCTTCCGCATCTTCTCTCCGTCCAGCAGGCCGTTCAACATCTGCATCACGCTCTGCTGTGCTTTGGCCTCCGGGGCCTGCGCCTTTACGGCGGTCTGAATCTTAGTCTGTGCCATTATCTTTTTTCCTCCTTAAAGTAAGTTCATTTTCACGGGCCTCAATGTATGAGCGCCTGCCGAATTCTTCCGGGATCTCTACAATGTATCCCAGCGGCTTGGTACCGCATGTGCCTTTAATATATCCCGCTCTGGCCGGTTCGTTTCCGTTCTCCCGAAACCAGACGCTTTGTCCTTCGTAGAATCTCATTTGCTTCTCTTCTCTGTTACACGGAACACTCTGGTCTGGCTCTTGGCGTATTTGCTGAAGTCGATCCCCGGATAGTCCTTCCGGATCCGGTCACGGTCAAGGCCTCCGGTGTCCTGCAGCTTCCAGCTGACGGAATACATGCCGCAGATCGCCTTACTGGCGGATCCCATGGCTACCTTCACCTGGTTGTCGAGCTCGTCCTGCTGCTCCTTCAGCTGCTTGATCTGCTTCTGGATCAGCGCCCTCTGCTGGAAGATGCTGTCCATGCCGGGCAGCTCCACGGTGTCTCCGTTCTCCACGTTGAAGATCTGCTTAATCGCTTCACTGGTAGATCCGCTGCCGTCGGCAGGCGGGGCTTTTCTGGTCTCCACATACTTCAGCCAGAAGCTGCACTCGGCCTCCATCAGGGCCTTGATCTCTTCCTCGTCCCTGTCCAGCGTGAAGATCCGGAAGTCTCTGCACTCGCTCAGCACGGCAAGGTAGGCCCTATCCGCTCCGGTCACTGCCAGATAATGCGTCATCTGTGCATACCACTGATCCGGATACTCACCGCTCCGGAACTTCTTCACGTTCACGTAGCTGTTGGTGGTCTTGATCTCCAGTATGGAATTCTCCCCGACGACGGAACGGTCGATATTCGCGCATGCCCACGGGTATTCATCGTTCACCAGTGTGAATTTACAGCGCCGTACTCTTTTTCCGGTCTCCTCCTCAAACATCTTCGCCACCAGATCCTCCAGGTAGGCACCCACCTTCGTGGTGATGTTCCCGTCAAATCCCGGCATGGTCCCGGTTTTCTCGGCCCATACTGCAAACGGGCTGCTGTACGGATTCGTACCGATGACCGCGCCTGCATCGCTTCCGCCGATGTACTGCTTCCGGATCTGCAGCCATTCATCGTGATCGGCATAGGGGATTTTCTTAATGCTCATCCGGTTCACTTGCCTCCTCTTCCATATCAAATCGTTCGCAAATATCATTCAGTAAAATTGCCATCCTCTTGGTCAGCCGCCTTGCCTGACTGATCTTCTGCTTCAAGGCCTCACGCATAAATATGTTCCCCGTGTTGGAGTTATCGTCTCTGCCCAGCAGGAAGTCCGTTGTCACACCATAGAAGTCAGCCAGCTTGATCAGCTCGTCGGTGTAGATCCGTCTCGATCCGACTTCCCATTTTCGGATCAGTGATGAGCTGCAGCCTATTCGCTTTGCCACCTCTTCCGAGGACATGTTTGCATCCTTTCTCAGTTGCTTCAGTCTCTGGTTGATGTTCATGGCAGCCCTCCTCAGCAGTCGAAGCTGTAGCTGCCGGTGTACGGATCGAATCCGTATTCCAGATCTTCACGGTCGCAATCGAAGTAGGGGCAATCGCCGTCATCGTCTCCCTCTTCAAATCCAATGAACTCGCCCATATAGTCCGTTCCTCTCAGCTCCGCCTCGCGGATCCACGGTGCGTCAGGTATCATGCGCTCTCTTCCTCCTTCTTCGCCGGCGTCAGCCCCTTTAGGACAAGGACATAGCCGTTCTTCTCAGACTCCTGCTTGTTGTACAGGTCAATCAGATTTCGCCAGATCTTTTCAGGATCCATTTGCTTTCTCCTTTCGGTTTTGGTATAATTCAAGTGCTTTCATACGTCTGCCGCCTTGGGTGCTCATGCATCCGGGCGGTTTTCTCAATTTTTGGTCTGGATCTCTCTCAGCCGCTTGCGGGTCTCGCGCAGCTCCTGAATCCATCCACTGCGTTCAACAGAGATTGCAGGATCCAGAGAATCTATTATGTCCTGGTCGCCCGTCTCATACAGTGCATGCCGCACGGTGTTGATCTTCCGGATCTTCTCCAGGCAAAGCGCCTCATGGGATTTCAGAGCAGCAGGCAGGAAGTCGAGCTTCTGCTTGATCTCACTGACGGTCTCCTTGATCTCGGCATAGTCCTCGTCGCTGATCTGCTTTTTCTTCTGCATCTCCGTCATCTGGAGAAATTCCATTGCCATCATTTCAATAAGTGTGTATTCCATGTCTTTCTCCTTCTGCCCTTCAGGGCTCTTCAGTTCATTTCTCACCATGGATGCCAGCTTTTCCGGATCCATGTTCAGGATGTTCGCCAGCCTCTGGATCATGTCCACCGTGAGGTTCGGCTTAGTGCCGTGCCCGGTCTGGTTGTCTTCCAGCTGGCAGATGTAGGTGTGGCTGATGCCTGCCCGCCTTGCGAATTCCCGGATCGAGATTCCGTTCTTTTTCCGGTAGTCCTTAATGATTTCTCCGATTGTCATGATGTCCTCCTGATTTCGTGTCCTTTAGGACACTTTTCATTCAAAAAAAATACCGTTTGCCGTTTTAAGCCCAAGCATATCCATCAGAGTCTGTATTTCTTCAAGCTTAAATTCAGACTTTCCAGTACACTTCCGGTAGAAAGCAGACCTGGAAATCTTCAGTCTCTGATAGACGTCCTTCTTCGACACACCCCTCTGCTTCATTCGTTCATAGAGCTTTTGCTGATTCATTGATTCACCTCCCTTCAAAAGTGTCTTAAAAGACACTACCATAATACGACTGTTTCACCTATATGTCAAGTGCTTTTGTGTATTTTAGGAAACATTAACCATTTGTTTTTGTTGCATTTGAGACACATATATGTTAAAGTAAAGAAGAGGGTGGTGGTTTAATGAATGCCGGTGAGAAAATCAAGGCGCTAAGAACCGACCGAGGTTACACATTAGAAGAATTAGGCAAAAAGGTTGGTGTTGGGAAAAGCACTGTCAGAAAATGGGAGACCGGCCTTATCTCCAATATGGGGAGGGATAAGATCGCTAAGCTTTCGGAAGTGTTCAATGTCTCACCTGACTATTTTGTGAACGATGACATTGAAGATGTAGAACAGGCTCTTCTTCCAGAGGACAATCCTGAGATTATGGAGCTGTTTATGGACAGCGTAGAATATCTTCAGAATAGGCTGATCCGCACTATTCTTTTTATGATAAGGGATGCCACCGATGAGCAGCTTTCTCAGTATATTCGCATCATAGCAGCACTCCAGGGTCGTGAGCCGCCAGCCTTTAAAGAACAGGCCGATGATATCCGGGCAAAACTGTCCGATGAAAAGAGAGGGCGAAATGGTTGATTCATTCAGAATTCTATTTGACATTCTAATTGGTTCCGCTTTTGGCTTTAAGGTTTTTGCTGCTGTTGTGTATATAGCAGGTGGTTCTTATCTGATGGATTACTATCGTAAAGCAAAACCATTCAGCCAGAACACATTAAATCTTCTTTTTATCGCAGGAATAATAGGTTTTGGGGTGGCATTTAAAAGCCTTGCTGATTTTGACTATGCTGGTGTGCAGCGCATTGCTGCTATCATATCCGGGATCATTGGTGCTTCCGCTGGCTTTTTTCTGTTTATCTCAAATCCAGGGCGAGATAGATGAAGAATAGATGTAAAATATTCGTCGAAGAATCATTTTATTCCGATTGGAATAAAATATTCCAACTGTGAATACAATAATTATCGACGAAGATAAAGAAAGGGGATGATGAGGCGAGATGAAGAGAGCAGCTCTTTATGCTCGCGTTTAGCAAGCACCGAAGAACAGGCCAGGCACGGCTACAGCATCGGGGCCCAGGTGGATTCCATCCGGGCCTATGCCAAAGAGCACGGCTATCAGATCGTCGGGGAGTATGTGGATGAAGGGATCTCCGCCCGGAAGCCATACAAGAAGCGCCCTGCCCTTCTGAGCCTGCTGGAGGCCGTCGAGGCTGACCGGGTGGACGTGATCCTGTTTATCAAGCTTGACCGATGGTTCAGGAATGTGGCTGCCTACCATCAGGTGCAGCCGATCCTGGAGAAGCATAATGTCGCATGGCAGGCGACATTAGAAGACTATGAGACGGTGACGGCATCCGGGCGTTTCAAGGTGAACATCATGCTAAGTGTGGCAGAGGATGAGGCTGACCGGACGGCTGAGAGGATCCGCTTTGTCCAGGAGGCCAAGCGGGCAAAGGGCGAATGGCTGAATGATTCTGTCCTGATCGGATACAAGCTGGAAGATAAGAAGGTCGTGCCGGATCCGGAGCAGCTGCCGATCATCGAGGATCTGTTCCAGACATTCATCGACTACAGATCCTGTGCTGTCTGCCGTGATCTGCTCCATGATAAGTACAAGATCAATCGCAGCTTTACCACGATTCGATGGCTGCTGCACAACAAGCGATACATAGAGCTGATCGGCCATGACCAGTTTCAGCGGGCCCAGGAGATCCTTCAGACACGCTCCCAGCGTAATGCAGGGAGAACCGGAAGTGTGTTCCTCTTCACATCAATCATTTACTGCAAGGAATGCGGTGGCCGGGTAAAGGCAGGCCGGGTGAAGGGCACAGCTTACTACTCCTGCTATCTCCATGATGAGTTTGGGTCATACCGCTGCCGGAACCGAAAGCACCTTCCCGAGCATAAGATTGAATCCTTCCTGCTGGAGAATCTGGAGTCAGCTGCTAAGGATCGGAATGCTGAGATCGCTGCCGAAACCAAGCCGAAGAAGGACAAGGCCAGGATCCAGAAGAAGATGGACAAGCTGAAGGATCTGTACCTCGATGATCTGATCAGTAAGGAGATCTATGAGAAGGATTACCGTGCCCTGGAGTCTGAGCTGTACGCATGGGAGCCCCAGCAGATCCCGATAGATCTGAGCTCCATCTCCGACGCCGTGAAGATGTACTCCACCCTCACCATGGAAAACAAGAAAGCATTCTGGTCTCGCACTGTGAAACGCATAGAGATCGACGCATCCGGGCAGATTTTTTTAATCCTTTGATTTATTCTTAAATCAAGTTGCCCCATGGCACCTAACATTAAGAAAAACAGCAGCAGGTTTCCCTGCTGCTGTCCTTTTTATTGTTCAGATCACTGCTGCATCAGCATTTCAAGCTTTCTGCGAGTGCCTTCGGGATCACGCTGCATGGCTTCTTCAACCATTTCCATGTAATCCCCGTGCCCGGAGTATCCGCCGGTGCGGCTCATGTACCGGCCGGTGGAAGGATTGCGGCCGCGTCTGCCACTCATGCCGTAGTTCATTCCGTCGTCGTAGGCGCGGTAGGATCTGCGGCTGTCTCTGCCACGCTCTATTATATCGTCCATGGCGTAGGATTCTCCGCCTTCTTTTTCCTCAATCATTGCAATCGCAACCTGAGAGTTTTTGAATGCGCTCATAAGGTTCCTAAAGTGCTCGGAATCGCTGGTCGTCATGAGCTTACCGCCGCTCTGTTGCTTCGTTTTCTTGATCGCCTCTTCCAGGCTGCAGGCAACGAGCTCCTGAGCTTCGTAAAGATCATTAAGATAATCCACTGTGTTTTCCCCCTTTCTCAGTTCCGGATTCCGGCAAAGTCAAAAACGATGTTTGCGTTTCTGACGTTCACCGGCTGAGTGCTAATGTTTCTGACGGATACCGTCGAGCATCCGCAGATACAAGGCACGGACACGATCACGCCAGCCCCGACGTTGCCAAAGTCGTCCACGGCAGCAGGGGTAAAGGACATGATGCTGGAAGGATCCTCTTCTCCGTCAATAAAGATCGCGAGCTGGATCTCTTCTACCGTACCGGCAGGAGTGCCCGGAACAGCAATGTTTGCGTGGAAGGCTACCTTATAATCTGCCTCCGGGAATCCGGAACAGCAACAACGACGTCGGCAGGAGGCTCCCATCACGCGAGGAGAAGCGAGCCGGAAGAGGCCGCTTTCATCCCGGTGATAGACCATACCTCTCATGCACGGGATCGGTGCATTCGGGAAGATGATAGCAGCGTTGGCTGCTACAGTCTGGAGAGCGTTTGCGCTGTATTCAGCAGCCATTCAGTTCACCGCCCCCTCTCAGGCGGCGAAGCCGAAGGCGTTGCCGTTACAGAAACAGGGGTTGCCGTTACCGTTGCAGGTGAAGATCGGCTGATTGCCGTACACCGGCTGAGACGGGATCGGGCAAGACCGGAGCTCATTCACAAGCTGATTGGCTACCGCCGCCTGGGAAGCGCGGATCTGAGCCGTCTGGTCGATCTGGCTTGCCTGGCCACGGGCATACATCAGCTCAGAGTTGAGACGAGCAATTTCACGCTGGTCTGCAGCATGCTGCGCACGCTCATTATCGAGCTCAAGCTGGCAAAGCTTGTCGAGGATGCGCTGGGTGTTTGCATTGCCTGCTGCGCGGTCTGCGCATGCTTCCGTTGCGATGGTATACTTCAGATCGGCAGTGCCAGCAGCGTTTGCTGCGAAGCCGCCCTGGATTGCAGCCTGGATGCCGAAGCCCTGCTGCATGTTGGCCATCTGTCGTCCGTTGGCTGCGATCTCAGCAGCGCTGAAGCCGTCACGAACGGCACCGGTGATAGCGTTTCCGGTCTGGCAAATGTTCTGATTAATTCCGGCGACACTGTTCTGAAGACCGGTGAGATAGGTAGTGATCTGCTGATCTCTGAACCCGTCAGAGATGTGCTGCGAGTTGTTGAGCCACGGGTACAGGTAATCCATACCGAAGCCGTTCATGCCTGCGCCCATCATCATAGGCCACATCATGCCGCCTCCGAAGCCACCCATGCCCCAGCCGTTTCCGCCGATGAGGAGGAGCAAAATGATCCATGCCCAATCACCGCCGAAGAAGCCGCCCTGGTTACCGTAGCCTCCGCCATAAGCGGGAGCAACAGGCATATAAAAGCCTCCCTGGCCTTCATTGCCAAAAATAGACATTGCGAATATGTTTCCTTTCAAATGTATTTATTCATACTGCCGCCACTTGCGCGCCGAGCGTCAGCAGAACGAATACAAATGTTAGCGTCCGGCCATGCCGAACATCTTCATAACAGATTGCAGACGGCTATTTCCAATCTGGCCTGTCTGCAAAAGATATCGTGTAATTTGTTGTGCGTCGGTCATCCCTTCCGGGATATCGAATCCTCTTTCCTTCAGGAAGGATTCTGGATTCGCTTTGATCTGGTCTACGTCCCGCTGCATCTGCTGCTGCATCTGACGCGGATCCATTTGCTGAGGAGAATTCTGCTTGCCTCCAAGCTGATCGAAAAGTCCCATTTACTTTCCCTCCGTTTGCTGTCTTGAAGCTGCAATCCTTGCAGAGATTGCTTCATTCACCAGGTCGCCGATTTCATCTCTGCGTACATATACAGCCGGGTCAAACTTTGGTGCCGGAGGAGCTGGCGGTCTTTCATCGTAGATCTTGTCGGTGTGCTGGCCGTTGGCAAACACGGATCTGATCACGATATTTTTTTCGTCTTTCGTCATAAACATCTGCGATGTGCCTGCTCCCAGCGGAACATTGTCAATCGCCTCAATGCTTTCCACCTGCTTTATTTCTGCCCGGATCGTCGGGGTCATATCCTGCGGTGTGTTTACGGGCACCTGCCCGTTTGGGATGGGCTGCGCTGTGTGCTGGCCAGCAGCCCTCATGTAGCTCGGATCCTGATAGGGTTGCTGTCCAGGATAATCCGGATACCATCTTCCGTACTGGTCTACCATATCTTACTCCTCTTAAAATAGTATTTTGGAATAGTCCGGCCACTGTCGAAAATATCAAACCAATCCCCACCGATTACGGCGACGGCATGCTCCAGCGGGCCTAAAACGTAGATCCCTTTGTCGTGATCGTATGCAAAATCCGCCACCGTGTAACAGTCCGGGCACTGGTCAATCAGCCGGAATTGATTAAACCCGAATTCCCATAGAAGCTCCCACCATACGGCATTTGCACTCGGCATGTTCGCCATATCTCTGGACAGATCACACAGCAAATCGTGCACTTCGTACCAGCTCAGACCGGTTACGGCACAGATCGCTCTCACTGTGCAATCTCCCACATGGAGCCCTTTCGGATTCGGGTTATAATATCGATACATTTACGTGTCCGGATCCTCAGCCTGTTCCACCGGCTGGACAACAATAGTCGGCACCCCGCTGTTGCCTGCGTCCACCATGCCCTCGGCAAGGATATAGGCCACAACAGATGCCGCTGCCATGATAATACCGGATACGGTTTCAATGGTTGTCGCATCCACTTTGAATGCTGCCAGCAGTCCGGTCACAAGGGCCACGACAGCCAGCCAGAATTTTCTGCTCGTCAGTTTCCGGATCAGATCCTGCTTGTTCATAATGCTTTCCCCTTTCATATTTGCCCGTGGGCTTTTTTATTCAGGAATTTTTCTGTTTTATCTATGGCTTCCGTTACCGCACCATTACAGCCCTGTTCTTTTAAGCCTTTCAGGCAGGCAAGGACGCCATAGGTTAAAATCGTAAGCTCCTCCTGAATTGATTTTATATCCTCGTCTTGCTTCTTTTGCTGCAAAACGAACTTATAAATTCGGATAAAATAGCCTATGATGGCGGCAAGCGCCGCAATAACAGCTGCCGCAGTAATCAATCCCTGCGGGGTGATCAGGATTCCGTCTCTCATGATTCTCGCTCCTTGTTTTTTCTGCTTCCAGTATACAGGAGGGAGGCTGCCGTGCGGTAACCCCCCTCCTATGATTTTTTCAGAAATTTTTACTGGAACAGAATCTGCCAGGTTGCCTGATCGACGACGCCGGTAACCTCCAGCTCGCAGTTTCCCTGGAATTCCCTTATGGCACTTTCTGTGCATTTACCGAAATCTCCATCAGCTCCGTGCTCACCGAGATCAATTCCGATGTCAAGCAGTCCGCACTGCAGCAAAAATACATCCCGGCCCTTGTCACCCTTCCTGAGCACCCTCACACTTATCTGACAGGTCTCCCCTTCCGGGATCGGCGCCGGTGTGATCGGGCAGGCATCGCCGTTGCAGCCATTGCTTGCCAGCTCGGCAAAGTATTTCTTAGCAGCTTCGTTCCTCGGCTTGAAGTTGTTCGCTTTCGGCTTTTCATAATCTTTGCAGATCCGCTCGGAAGCTTCTTTTACATTGTCCGTCTCACAAAGGTACTTGTATAGCTCGGCAAACTCGCCGTCATTCTTCAGCTCCCAGAGGCAGAACTGCACCTGCATTTCTTCATTGTCTATCGGCACGCCTGCATCCCGTGCGAACATGTACAGATGATCCTTGCGGCCCGGATACGTCCACTGGCACAGGCCATAGCCAAATTCATCTGCCATGAACTGCCACCTAGTGATCATGCCGTTGTTCACGGCGTAGGTGTAGTCATGGTCGCTCAAGGTGCAGTTATCCTGCACATTATCGCTTCTCAATCCGGATTCGGCAAACATGTTGCCCATCATCCCACAGGCTCCTGCAGGTGTAAGGCCGCCCGTGATCAGAGCAGTGTATATAGATCGTTCGCTCACGGTTTTCTCCTTTTTTGAACCGAGTTAGATAGCAAAGATCACTGCGGCAGAACCACAGTATTTGTTGTCACCGCATCATAACCATACTCAAACGCTTGCTGAACAGCTTCATAAGTATCAAGTACGAAACAGAAAGCAAAAATGTTATTTTCGTGAAGTTTAGCAATTAAATCCTTTGAAATGGTAGTGATGCCTTCTACATGAACCCCAATATTTTTTACATGGTAAACATCGATTAAATTATTAATAGTTGACGGAATGTCCAAAGAACCAGCAGCCTGATAAATAAGCGCTAATGGTGCATTAGTTAAACTCTGAAAATTACCAACGTTTAAATAAGGCGAACCGCTAAACATACAGTTATTTTCAAGCCCAAATTTTCTTACCGCTTCAATTAAATTTGGAAAATCTTCCACCGCGACTGTAGATTTAATTTCTATTACAGGTGTACATCCGTACATTTTGCAAATTGCAAGATATTCTTCCAGTGTAGGCACTTGTAAATCATCGTGATCTTTGATATGCAACTCTCTGATTTCAGCCAAAGTTTTGTCGGAAATCAATCCAGTTCCGTTTGTTGTTCTGTCAAGTGTTGTGTCGTGCATCATCACAAAATACCCATCACTTGTTTTCTGCACATCGGATTCAATCGCCCAGAAGCCAGCTTCACCTGCTGCAATATATGCTGGAATTGTGTTCTCAGGTTCTCCATTTGCGCTATAGCCTGTATGTGCCACGAGTTTGGGTCTTCCGTTTTGCATAAAAGGCATTAGGAACGGATTCTTTGTATTGCGTTTAAGTTGAGATTGCGTTTCATTTAAATCCGAAATCTCGTCCATTACGCAAATTTCAGTCCAATTATTGGGATTGAAAACGCTGCCCTGTTCTTGTGTAGTGTTGCATTCAAACAGTTTTCCTTCTTGAATGCAATAATCGCCTTTCTCATAACCACTCTCTGTTGTATCAAATGGTTTGGCAACGAGCTTTGTGAAATCAGTTTCTTTTTTAAAGCCAAATGTAACGGAAGAAGCGGTATCAGTTGTGTCTGATGCAGTAAATACAATCATCCCATTTGGGACAACGGAAACACTTTTTGCAGTGGCATCATAGGATGTTTCAGAATACGCTTCATAGGATGTAGGATTATTATATCCCACCTCTAACTGTGCATTTGATATATCGCCATAGTCTGCTGCGCTATCTTCACAGAACAAGAACCACACAGGGTTGTCCTTAACTGTTATAACAATAACATTCGTAGTAGCACGTTGTGCAGTAGTATATCTATATGTCTGCCAATAAAAATCCCTTGTTAGGTAATTTGTTTCGTTAACATATAATACTGAAAATGATGCAGAACCATCTGAGAGCAAAGTACCATCATCTGACCACGCTCTAAACATTATCCTATTTGCTTCGACAGAAGATGTGAAAGTCAGAGTGTATGAACCTTTTGGCAATCGTATTCCTTTGGATTTTGCGGTAGCAAGGGATGAAATATAAAAACTATATTCATAACGGGGAATTCTTCCGTAAGGATAGAGATTCTTGCCAATCGACTTTATTCTGGTTATAGAGTCGCCGACCGACTCAATAGACGCTACCGACAAAGCGTTATATGGGACAAGTATACAAAGGTCACCGTTTACTGTCTCTTGTGTAACAAAATCGCTTAATTTGCTATTCATTACTCCAACCAGATCTGCCGGAGCTGCTGCAGTCTCCAGACTCAGCGTCCTATCCAGCACATACCCAGTCTCCGGATCCACATTCGCAGCAAGCCATGTCTCTACTGCAGAAGTGATAGCACTCTGCGGTGCCGGATCGCCCTGATCGCCCTTCGGCATATACCGTCCGGTGTTATGCCAGCCGTCTGCCAGATAGAGATAGATGTCGTAGGCTCCTGTGGTGCCTACAAGATATACGTCTCCCACGCCGGGATCCGTCACTGCAGCTTCCAAGTCGGCAGCTGTCGCAAAGATCCCAAGGATCTTAAACGGTTCGCCGGTGTCGCCCTTCAGGCCGGGCACACTCACCCAGTTTCCGTTACTATCTTTAATTCTTAAAATTCCAAGTAAATCCGCCATGTTTCTGCCTCCTTATGAATTCTTTTTGTAAAGCACGTTCACCCAGCCGTTGCCACCGACGTCTGTTGTGCCGGAATTGAACACGTTAAGATAGCAAGTGTTGCCGTTAATATAACAGCCATTTGCTCCGACAAGAAATCCAGGAAGTCTAAACCCGGCAACCGCAATGGGAGTATACCCACTATAGGAAACGTCAATCTCCTTGTAGCTCTGGCCGCCTGCAATGATTCCCTGCGTAAAAGCAAATCCAATCTGCCGTACAATCAGCTCTGTTACGCCGCCGCTGCTGCTGGATGTATCGATGTTTAGTGTCTTAGCCTCAGTTCCGTCATAAACAACAGGCTGATTGCCTGTTACATTTATGGTAAGAGCTTTTGGGTTCGGCCTTGTTTTGATCCCGTCTATTGCCTGCTTGACAGCCTTGTTCTGCACAGGGTTCTCGCTGGTGTTGCTGAGAGCAGCGTCCACCGTGTAGTTGGTTGGAATGGCAGGCTTATCTTTCAGATCGTTATAGCTTCCGGATTTTGCCACTTTTGCCAGATCATCCGGAGCCACATAGTCGGTTCCCGGTACGGCAGCTGACACATCCGTTCCGTCCCCCTTCAGAATGCCGGTCACGTCGGTCTTTCCTTTAATGCCGTCAGCATAGGAAAAGATGTCCTGGTTCTTGTTCGTCGGATCGTAGGTTGCCTTTACCATGTCTCCGGCTCCTTCGCCGTCAGCACCGTTGTAGACGATGATATCCATGGAAGATCCGTCCGTGAAGGTGATGGAATAGGTGTCTCTGGTGCCCGGAGCTCCGGTGCCGCTCTTGCTCTGGCTCGCAATCATCTTGCCGACCGAAGCATTTGGCTTTATCCATACCGTCACGGTGTCACTCTCCGGCTCGTCTTCTCCGAAGTAGATGCCGGATACCACAGTCCCGCTGTCAGCATTTGGATCGATCCATACCACGATGTCAGGATCCGACGGCTCTTCCGTGCCGATGTACACACCGCTCTCGCCGGTCAGCCCCTGCGGGCCCCGGATATTTTTCGGTTCAGGATTCTCCCGGCCCTTGTCGTTTGTCCAGGAGATGATGCCGTCCTCGTCCACGTCAGGGTAGAAGGTAGCACCATCGGCAAACAGGCCAGCCTCAGCGTCCTTCCGCAGCTGCGCAGAGATCTCCTTCGCCTCAGCCACCTGGTTGGCAAGCATCTCCTCATAGTCCGGTGTCAGAGGGGGAAAGGGATGCCCGTCATGGGGCGCATCCACGTACAGATATTTAATGTCCGTCGTGATCCGCTCCGTCACCTCATCGTCCTCAACGAGGTTGCCGTGCACATATACTTCCCACGTGCCCTCCGTGAGATCGAGATGCTGGTCTTCCGCAATGGCATCGTCCAGCATCGGCATTATGTAGTTGAATTCGCCCATCGAGAAGTGCACCCACTTCCGCAGGCCGTCCCAGGTGCTGCCCTTGAAATCCGCCTCGACCGTCAGATAGTCGTGCGTGCCGGACACGACCTTCTGCGTGACGATGGACAGCTCCTGGTTGTTTACGATTAGTTTGATCATGTCGGTCTCCTATTATACGAATCGAATTCTTGTTATAGCGGCGCAATTTACAGCGCCAGCTCCATACTCGGCATATCCGCCGAAATACAAATACAGCATCTTTCCCTGATCCTCTGACGGGATTTGGAATACACTTGTCCAATCGGAAAGCTTAATCCCATGGGTTCGAATATTGTCCGGCCTCATGTATGATGGAGCTGTGTCATCTGCGCAAAACCAAGGGCCATCAATTCCGCCAAGAAGAGACACTGTTATTTCGATGGCTGTATAGCCGCGCATGCTTATTGCCGGAGTTAATGCAATTCCGCCCTGACCATGGTCATAGGCTTGCGATCCGTGTTCCGTTACAGTAAACAGCAAATTGGTAGGCTGTTCCGTCATGGTTGCCGGAGTCCCACCCAAATCTTGCCACGAATGCGTATCAACGCCCGTCCAAACGCCATTGTTATATACAAGGGCAGATGTAGAGAGAGATGCGGTATAATACCCGATGCCTATTGACATAGTAAGGTTTGCAGAAGTAACCTCACTGCCGCTGTTATACCCTTTCAGCACGCACGTCTGCGCTGTGATCGTGTCCGTGCGAGGGATTGTCACATAGGCTTTATGTGACGATGTGTCCACATAGGCGTTGTAGGTGTTTCCGTTGACGGTCGCCGTTACCGCATCGATGTTACTGGAGCATGTAATTTCTATAAGGGAACCATTCACCGAGCCGCCGCTTCCTTCGTAGATGCCGGTCACGCCGAAGATCACGATGTCCTTCTTGATGTTCCCCGCAATCAGATCTGCATCGCCTGCCACCGTCACCTGGCTCATGCCGTACTGGCCGGAGCTCGGTGTTATGATCTGCTGTGAAGCCGACGGAGTAATGATCCTTGTCTCCAGCGGCGCTGCCGCTATAATCACAGATGATAGCCCGTCATATCCTGTATCCGGTTCAATTGTCTGTGCAGTCCCGGAAGGTGTTGCGTTTTTGCTCTGCAGGTTCGGTGCGGAGCTTGGCACGCTGACTGTTATTTCCACGGATGTCAAACCGTCCTTGCCTGTGTCCGGCATAACGGTCTGCGTGCCATTTTCAGCTATTGTTATACTCTTTGTCTGAAGATCCGGCTGGACATTTACAGAAGCATTGGCATAGTCCGTAACGTCATGGGTGCCATTGTTTGTGATGTTTATGGTACCGGATGGTGTTATACCCTGCGGTACATTCACCGTGATCTCCACGGATGAAAGGCCGTCCTTGCCTTCATCCGGTGTCACGGTCTGTGTGCCGTTCGCCGTGATGGTGATTGTCTTATCCTGAAGATCAGGATTGTTCTCGATATTCGCATTAACGGTGATATTGATCGTGTTCCCGTCAGAATTAACGTAGTTCTGGATAAACTCCTGCAGCGTCATCGTGCTGCCGTTTATATTGACATAGGCCACGCCGTTATCCACGTATATGGATCCGCCGGAGGCCGTCAGATCTCGCTGCATCGCCTCTATATTCCGGATGATGTACTCCCGCAGCTGAATCATCTGCTCCTCTACGGTTCCTCTCAGAATCGGCGGATATTCAGGTATAGCTCCTCTCGGCATCAGTAATCACTCCCGATCTCCAGGATTCTTGCGATGGAAAAGATCTTGCAGTCGCCTCGGCCCTCCACCCGGATTCTCAGGTGGTCGCAGCGCCTCGGCCTGATCGGCAGCGTCACGGTGCGTAGGCTGTCGGATATAATCTCTCCCTGCTTCTCCCATCTTCCACTGCTGTCATAGTCGATGCAGACACGGATCCTCGCTCCCTTTTCCATCTGCAGGCGGAAGTTGAAGCGGCTCACATACTTCTTGTCCGGATACTGGTAGTACATGATCCCGCTCTCGCCGTACCAGTCCACGTGATCCTCCAGCAGCCCGGCAGTGCCTCTCAGCGCGATGATCAGATTGTCAGAGGTCAGTGCGTACAGCTCCTCGGATACGGTCGCAAACTGGATCACGTGCAGGTCATCCTCACGCATCCAGAGGTTCCGCTTGCTGTCATAGCAGAAGAGGTTCCACTCTCCTGCAGCATTCCGCATAGAGATGTAGTAATCGTCTCCGATCACGCCAGCCACAGCGTCATAGTAGTGCACGTCGCCCAGCGGTGCGGATATGGCCGTCGGTGCGATGCCGCCCTGGTAAATCACCACATTGGCATTGCTCTTGTAGTAGAGCATACCATTGACCACGCCCAGACTCTTGTGGGATCCAGGCTGCACACCGTCACACACGATCTCCGTGATCTCATGGGCCCCGATGGCAGATACAGCCACGCGGTGGATCCTGTCCTCTTTGAAGAAGGTGGGATATCCCAGATAGTTGATCGCTCCCGTCCACGGCCCGTCAGATCCGACGGATGCCGCATACGGATCCGTGCTGATGCCCTCAAACCGCTTCCAGTTTTTGAAGTCACCCAGGGCGCTGGCATAGATCTCGTTGATGTTCTCTCCGTTCACCACGCCGTATTTGCAGCCCCAGAGGCGGTTCTTGCACTCTACCACAAAGTCCATCTCCGGCAGCCGCATAGTGCCCATGGTGGTCTTCGTGTTGTCCTCGCCCACCGTCTTCTTCGGTACGGATACCAGGAATGCACCTGCCGTTGTGCTGAGCTCCAGCCCTGTGTAGCTGAAGGCGATGGTGATGTTGTTCTTCCCTGCCGTCGGTGCGGATGTGAAGATCACCTTTCCGGTGCCCTGGATGTAGCTCCATGTCGGCACGGAGATATCCCCTGTGCCGTAAACTGCCTTGATGAAATCCGCTTTCTCCGGCAGCACAAACTCGCTGGTCTCCCCGTCAGCATCATAGTTCACGGTGTAGATCCGGCTGATGGGGTTATACTTTCCGGTCTTCGTTCCCTTCCCAGTCTTCGGATCTGTATTCTGCATGTTGACGATGTAATCCTCCGGATTATTCTCGTCCATGGTGTACTTTTCCAGAATCGTGCAGGCATTCTTTTGAAACCAGGAATAAGGAAATGCTTCCGGATCCGCATTCGGGTAATGGATATGCTCAAAGTCCGTTTGTCCTGCAGGCAGCATGATTGGATCGCCCACATTAAACTTTGCCATCTCGGTCTTCACGGCCTCGATGCCTGCGCCCTCTTCCGGTGTGAAGTAGACATAGGCATAGTATGTATCATCCGTGTCCTCCGGAGTCTCAAAGTAATGCCATCCGTCCAGGAAGCCTCCGGCTGCCACGCTGCCAGGCTTATAGAGCAGGAAGCTGTAGCCCTGTGCATCCTTATCCAGCACAGCAGCGTTGAATGTGCTCTCCATGCTGCCGTAGTCCAGGCTGTCAGCAGTGTTGTAGTATTTCCCGTCCGGGAAGACGCAGATGTAAGCCCCAAAAGGCACCAGCTGCTTCTCGCCCGGTGCAAGGCCCTTCAGGGTGGTGGGCTGTCCGTTGAGGTACAGCGTGCCCTCATCCACGTAGGCCAGATACACCTTGTCCATGATGCCGCCCGGCGAATAGAGATTCTTCACCACGCCGCGTTTCTTCCGGTTGGCCATCAGCGGGTAGTACAGGGTGGTCAGGTTCCGTGAGTCGTAGAATTCCCCGTCAGCGATTTTGGCATTGTGGTTGTAACCGGCAAAAACATCCGTCAGCTCCCGGTAGGTGGTATTCTCTTGTAGGTATGGGAGATTCGGCATATCCTCACCTCGTCAATATCTGAATCGGTTCCCGCCCATCGGCCCTATCGGCATGTGGGTGCGGTTGTAGTAGTCCGTCCATTCCTTGTACGCTGCCGTAAACAGCGTGTTCTGCTGGTTGTACTTCACGATCTCCGAATTCTCGGACGCGATCTTGGCCTGAAGCCAGTGCTGATATACCTCCGATCCGTAAGGATCCTGAATGATCAGCTCGTCATTCGGGCTGGTGTACGGCGGCTTCGGCTCCGGTTTCTCCGTATCATCGTCAGCCTCGCCCTCCTCGCCGTCTTCCGTCGGCTGAGGCATTGGGATAGGGTAAAGCGGAGGAGGCGGTGGAGGCGGATCTACGGCCCATCTTCGCCAGTCTCTGTCAAAGGGATCCGGCCAGTGCAGCTGCGGGAATTCTCCCGGCAGCGGCATGTGGGTCAGCAGCACCTCATTGATGATCTTCCCGTCCAGCGTGCTCAGCCATTCCAGCTTCTGCGTCGTGTCGTACTGGTTCGGTTCCAGCATATCCACTTTTGAGATAATGTCTCCTGCTGTCATGGTTTTTCTCCTTCAAAAAAGGCGGCCGCTCATGGCCGCCTTTCAGGGTCTTTTCTTATGCG
>OCVV010000583.1_pt1 | contig 42978 bp, 73 predicted proteins | sample 1539721 | NCBI WGS metagenome assembly OCVV01 (sample SAMN02144230, study PRJEB22623) | gut metagenome | biome: sheep rumen | host: Ovis aries | place: New Zealand | reverse complement strand
CGTCCCCAAGTAGTTTGACCAGAAGGCGGCGATAGTTCCAAAATTATTTTCCGGGGAGCTATAGTCCTGCTCTCTCTGCCCATTTACACATCTATCGGCTTCTTCTAGCAATTCTTTTCTTGTCATTCCATTTCCCCCTTCTTTTCACAACCTTTCGGCGGTTTATTGACCTTCACAAACAGATGTTTTCCGGCGGAGCTTGGGTATGCCTCACGAACATACATATAATCTCCGTCATCATCAATGTTTAAAAACCTCTTCATCTGCTTGGCTTGTTTGGTATGCGACGTTTCGTTTTCCAGATTGTACGTGATCCATTCTTTAATGGTTTTTCCAGAAAACACAGTTCCAATTGGATAGCTCAAGATATTTTTCATTTCTATTTATCGTCCTCACCTAAGCAAAGCTCTTTAAAATGAGGAAGCTCTTCTATTTCTTTGCAAAACGAAACCCATTCTTTGAGACGGTGGGTCTTTCTCTGTGCATAAATCGTCTTTAATTGTCGGTAATTCGTAACCATTTTCGCCGTCAGCTTAAACCCACAAGGATTGCTATAAAGCAGCTTCAAGTAATCCTCTGGATCTTGCGTTTCGTTATAACGGTCACGAAGTTCTTTCATAATCTCAACCATTCGAGGATCTACATAGTCGATGTACTGTTCGTCAAGATTGAACTTTGCAATGCGATGCATCGAACTCTGGCTTGATATAAAGCTAAGATAAGAGTATCTTTCAGCTTCCGTCCATGCCTTCACCGTAAACGTCAGGTCAAATTCGACCACTATTCCATTCAGGAACGTGTCGTGCCCCCCGCCTTTCGGACTTGTACCAAGCTTCTTTACTGTTGGTGTAATTTCGGCAGTACACTTTGAAGTGTCAACCGACATCGGATACTTACTACCAATAATTGCATCTTCAAGACCAAAAACCTTTACATTAGAAATAACCATTAATCATCCTCCACACATGCCCAAAATAACATAATTGCGTAAACTATTACGCACAGTATAACTATCAGATCGTAAGAATTCACTATATCTTCCCCTTTCAATGCCTGATTGAAAAGTCTATAATAATGAAACAGAGAAGGCAAACAATAAAGAAGAGTAAATATTCCATCNAGCATTTCTCCTTTTGGATATCTTCCAAAACGTGGATTGCTTCACCAAGAGTTTTTATCTTTTTTACTTTTCCTTGGTAAATGCGGTCAGCCTCGCTGTTGCTTATGAGAATTGGAACTTCTTCGGTTAAAACAGAGTTTAAAAAGTTCTTTGCATCTTCCCACAAAGATTCTCTGATATGTCGCAGAATAAGTAAGCACATGTCATAATGGTCAAAACACACCATCTCTTCGTCGATGATTTGTTGAACTTCAGTAGGCGTGTATCGAATAGTTTCACTAAGCCTAAATTTGTTAGTATCATTCTGTCCGCGGTTAATTAAGACACCCTTAACTCCGCTACCATCAATCAATCTCATTCATCCAATCCTCCTTATCAAGCCCCATACAATCACCACGTAATCGTATTCCAGCAATATCCGTGGAACTCTTTCGTTTCCACTGAGAAACCATTATTTTTAAGCTCTTCTATAATCTCGTCTGGGATTTCACCGTAATAATCGGCCTTACTTTCCCCTCTTTTTGCGGCGCTAATGATTTCCCACTCAACCTTACTTTTGACGTAATCTTCCACTGGTGTCCTATTAACAATGTTTCTAGCTCTCGCCGCTGTGATCATTTAATCTTCCTCTTCCTTTGTAATCTTATACTCTCCAAAAATATGAGCCTCTGGGATTTTTACATATGTATCATCCAAGAACACGATAGCATTGGCATTGTCGGGTATACCATATAGTCTTCTCAGATAAGCAATTTTTTTAGTTCGGCTACATTCACGGTCTCCACCATCTCTACGCTTCGTTCTCTTTGCTATCAATAATCTCCTCATACTCATAAATAAGCGGAATCATTACCGTTGTTCTCATAGTTCTAAAATCCTTCGCGAACTTCTTGTGTTCCAAATCATATTCGTTTATTACAATCGTGTCACCGATCGTATACTTTACGTTACACTTCCCGTCAGGCGGGCGTTTGTTGACGTTGTAGGTATCACCCGAAAGGAAACGTTGTAAGCACTTCGCAACTGTCTTTTGCACAAACAACATCGTCCCTTCATGGATGCTTGTGAGACTTGTGCAATATTCCCAATCTGCATCCTTCTGGTAGTCGAGCGTAACATGCCGCTCTAAATCATTACCCATACTGTCTATGCCTGTGACCATATATTGTTTGTAGGGACTGATCCTCTCAAAAAGGTTCTTAACAAGCCCCGCTGTGTCAAATACGCCGACATCATCGAATGTTCTGTCTTGTAGATCGGGTGAAATCTCCGCACGCTTTTTACAAAAATCTAAACTATCCATCGCACAATCGGCTCTCCTTTAAAGCCTTTCTGCCATACATACCAAGCAGTACACATAGTTGTTGCCCAAGGTTTCCCGGTTTTAGGATCGAGTTTCTGGTTCTCTGCCCAAGTCGGAACCCTTTTAGTGTTCACATAGATATATTTCGGCGGCAATTCTTCATATAGATCTCGACGTTTCTCGCACTCAAGAAACTGGATTTTCAAGAAAAACGCTGCTTCGCCACCATCTTTGAGAAGTTTCAAGCTCCTGCGAATGAACTCTTCGGCGAGCATAAACGGCGGGTTTGTAATCACGCCATCAAACTCCTCGTCAGTTTTCCAATCCAGAAAATTCTGAACAATCGTTCCCGGATATCCGTAATCGTCTACGTCTACTCCAGTCACTGTACTTCCATATTCCTTGATTACTTCTGCAATATTTCCAGTTGCAACGCAAGGTTCGAGATAATGCCCCTTCGGAAGATTGCCGCCATAGTGTCTGTCGATAAATTGTCTGACTGCCGCTGGATTTGTTGTGTAAAAATCGCGAGATACCCTACCATTTGCCGGATTTCCACCGGCAATATTTGATCCGTTAATTCCCATTAGATCCCCCACGAGATAAGTGTGAACCATGCTCCGCCGGAAAATTTGGTTTCCACATCATATCCGCTATCAATGAGTCTATGGATAACAAGGGATGACACGTCGCCCGGATAAACACATGAATAACAACCGTTTGACGCGGCTCTTATGATGCACTGTTCAATTTCATTACACACCTTATCTATATTGCTGTTCAGAATTGCTGTTTTATATGCTTCTGCTGCACTAATCATCACGTCCTCCTTTTGTATCCGCTTCATGAATCAACATGACATCGTTGTAAACATTTTCTCCCCAAAGCTTTCTGTATTTCTCCTGCGACGCCGGGGACTTAAGCGTAAACGGCCTCATGTGAAGATTTACAAGCAAGCTAACGTATAATGGATCATCGGCCTTATAGAACAAGGCTTGATAAGCTCCTACGTTTTCATGGCCATAGTAATGAGCATCGTCCGTCTGTTCTCCTTTAGCGTTAGCCATATTGCGAACGAACGGTTTTCCAATGTCATGAAGTAAGGCGGCTATTCCAACGTCTTTATCTGATGTCTTTTCTGCAACTGCTAAATATGTCGTATTAAGATGCTTGCCAAGAGTTTCTTTATGATGAGAATTGCACTGGTCATAATCAAGCAGATCGAACACACAATCAACCGGAGATCTCCAAGCATCCTCTTCTCTAACAACGATGATTTCGTCCCACCCCTCGAAGTAGTATGGTGTCTGGAATTTCTCACGCATAGAGTTGATCACTTTCGTCGGAACAAATCTGTCTCTTTCTGCGTTTCTTTTAAGGCAATAGCAATATTCAAACGCCATCAAATAGCAAGTTTTATGACATGAAATACCCGCCGAATCGATGGTTTTCAGGAATGACATTCGCCTTTTCGAGTTGAGGTTCGTTGCATCATAAATGACGTTGTAGCCATCCTTTAACAGTACAAGCGCTCTTCGATGCAGTTCTTCGAAAACCTTGGCATTGTCGGCCTGAGAATTTTCATCGCCGAACAGTTCTCCGCGAATTTTGTCAGAAGAAAGAATGATTGTATTCTCGTCATCCCCCGCGATTTTCGCGGCAAGATAGCTCTTACCACTTCCGGGAAGTCCGACCATCATCATAAACTTTGGTTCCATACCGTCTCCTTTACGTTGCAGATGCAAGTGTTCTAAATGGTTCCCTTGTAATATTCTCTTTTGCCCAGCGAAGATAGTCGCTGTCAACCTCTTTTAGCTGAACAATCGTAAGCCCTTTGTACTTCCCGAAGTCAATCTTGTAGTCTTCGATTGTTGGCGTAGCAACCTCTGCCAAATCAGGAATGACATCATTCTCAACGTTCGTCACGATGTCCTTTAATTCTTGGGGAATGATCCAGTCTAAATCCGCCCGAGAAGAGAGAATGTCACATTCGTGGATTAGTTTTTCGCAATAAGTTTTCGGCTCTGGCAATACAGCATTGCTCCGATTGGAAGTAGTCCATTCGCCAGAATGTGAAGCACACATGTTGGCGATAAAATCCTTCTTATCCTCTGCAATATCATGCTCGACCTTCGTGTTCTTAACCCATTCGGCGGCAAGTAAAGGATGGTCGTGTACGGTGTATATTGAACCATTCCATCCACATTTCACAGCATCGTGAAAAAACGGTACACATCTCATGCAATCTCTGGCTTCTGCCGTCGGAACCTCTTCTTTGATGTGTTTCAGTTGCAATAAATGCTCTAAGATCGAGGCAAACATATATTCGTGATAAATCTGCCCGAACTTCTGGCATTGTGTGGCATTATGATATTTGCCGCTCGTTGAGGACGGCATTGTGAAGATATAATCCGGCATCTCTTCGCACATATCGAGGAAATAATCCCGGATTTCGTTTGTTTCAAACCTTTCGGCGGCAATCTTAAACACCGCCCGTTTTAATTCCTTTTTCAACGCATCCACTCCTTTAAGTAATAAGTAAAGTAACCCCTAATAAAGAAGCCGCTCATTTTCTTATCTGGCAGAAAAATAAACGGCGTGTTGTATCTGATCCACATCGTGTGAATGCTTGCCCAAAAAGCTTTATTGTTATATCCTGTGTCATACTTACCATTCACGACATCAGAATAGTTCGCATTTTCTACCATCAGAGCTTTCGTCTTTGGAGCCAACGACAATTCCTTTTCAAGACGATCACGTTCTTTGCTGAGGTTTTCACTAAGCTCTTCTAAGCAGCCTTTTCTTTCAATAACCACATCGTTGTCAAAAAACAGATCCCTCGGGATTCCTAATTCTGGATTTGCCGGGACATAGAAGGAGTAATCACCATATTTCAGAGCTTTCTTTTCCCACTTAATCCCGGCTTTTTCGAAGTAGTCGATGATGTGTTGATTTGCTTTTTCTCTGGTATCCACCAAAACCGTGATCGAACGAAGAATATCTCCCTCTTCCCGATCTGTATACTTATATCTGCTCAATCAACATTCCGTCTCCTTATAGTGTTTTTACTACCTCATAATCGTTAAGCCACCAGTCAAATTCTCCGGGAATGCTCTGCCATTCGCCATTGATCTTTCTTTTTCTGGCTTCACGAACACAAGAGATCATATATAAAATATCTCCATTTTTTACTTCTAATTTTGAAAAGCATTGCTTAACCTTCTTGTCGTTTCTTGGAATAGTTGTGTGGATTTTCATCGGGCACGTCTCTCCATTCTTCAAGCAATATGCTGTAAATTTCGGGGAATATGTGGTGTCCAGTTCCGTAACGACAATGTACCTGTTTTGCAGTTCAGGATTTACGTAGTCGGTATATCCGAGAATGTCTATCTGCCATTTCACAATATCTCCAAGAGAAACATTGATCTCCGGCGCAATTCTTCTACATAATTCCCTACATAATCCAGTCATATCAAAGATAGAATATTGCTTGTCGGAAACATTACCTTTCTTGGTAACGTCAGTTCCATACCGAAGCATTGTGGTTCTATCTATACCTAATTCTTCTGCAAAAGCTTTCGGAATAGTGCTTCTGTGACTCCACTTTTCAATTACATCTATCTGAGAAAGAAGAGTAGCTATATCCCCAAACTGCTCAAAATACCCGATCTTGACCAGATTCGAGAACACTGTCTTATTCACTTTGGTTCCTTTGCTTGCCAAATAAATCTCAACGAAATCATTGCCTGTAATGTTTCTGAGATCTATTGCGGCAGCCATTCCTATGCCCTTGATGCTAGAAAGGTTAGGCGAAATGTATTTAGTGTTGTCGTTTACGGTAAATCTTGTACTATCATTCCCGTAACGGTATTTGTCTATCTTATATCCAAAGAAAGTTACAGCTTCTTTCTCTAATTCTGCAATCTTGTTTTTGTCCTCTTTGTCAGAGTAATGGTTAAGAGCAACCTCGTAGAATTTTGAAGGATAATGTGCTTTCATCCATGCTTCATATAGCGAATCGCATGCCATACTGTAGGCATGGGGAGAATTAAATGAATACCGGGCGCTATCCTTTATTACCTGATAAACAGGTTCAAAATTATCCAGATTGCCGACATTCTGTAACCAATGTGTTCTCAGTGTATTTTCAAGTTTCTCAAGAGCCTCACCTTTTAGCTTCTTCTTGCTAATTTTTTTGATTGTGTCGTAACTATCTTTCATCGGAATGCCGAGCCAGCCGAAGATTTTCATCACGGATTCTTGATACAGCATAAAGTAAAATGAGGCGGAAAGAAGATCGTCAATTGCTTTTTCCCCATTGCTATAAGGAACTCTTGCAATGAAGCCGTCGATGTGAGACTTAAAACCTGGTCTGATACCAGCTATGAATGCCGACAATTCTTTAATTGACGTTGGCTTGTACTTCATTACTTTTCGAGTTGTAGAAGTTTTTTCGCATTGGTTCAGACAACACGTAGCTCCACTTGCATAAAGTTCCCATGTAGCCTTATCATTAGCAACCATCTTTCGTAATTCAGATACTGTGGGGACTTTTCGACCAATAGAACGATAGAGCTTATAAATAATACTCACTACGTCTACGATCAGAAAATCATCCTTAACGTATCCGTAAGGATCAAGCATAGAACCTTCAAGATTAACCACCATTGTTGGCGCTTTCTTCCCGCTCTCAGATTGGCACCGAATAAGCCCTATTTCGTAACGAATGTCACCATATCCAGGAACATCTTTCTGATTCGGATTGCCATTGAAGATCATAAAACCACAAGCATGAACCTTACCCTGTTCAATAATTCCCTGATACGGTTTGCTGTCGTTGAAGATCTGCAAATGAACCTTATCCGTAATGTAATCTTCGATCTGAATAGCCTTCAAATCTTCCTCATCATCCGCCTGTTTCTTAGCTTCGTTGTACTTGTCGATTTCTGTCGTAATATCATTCGCTATTTGCGGATCGATGCCATTGATGGAAGCATACAACTTAAATCCTGATTTTTCGCCAAGCTTTCCAACTGCAAGCAGAGGATAACATCCATGTTTCCCGCAAAGTTCACGAGCAGCCGACACAAACGGTTCCTGCGAAGCCACGTTCATATCAATATCTGGCATCTGATGTGATGCTTTAATACGAGCTTCCGTAATGAAACGTTCTGGATAAATCGGAACATCTACTTCGTAGCGATCAATTGTAGTAAAACCAAGAAGTTTGCATGAATAATACGAACTGGCGCTCCCACGAGATGTAGTTGTAAGCTGCCCACCATATTTTCTGATTGCAAGATCTACAAGCCTATAGTTATCAAGGAAGTAATCGGCGGTATCACTACGTGAGATTTCGCCAAACTCATACATCATTCCTTCTTTTCTATCAGCAGTTCTATGTTCATCGTCTTCTGCTTCGAATTTGGAATTAAGGATGTTTAAAAGAACTTCGGATCGTTGGTCGTATGTCATAGCCTGATATTCTGGCAAGATCGGAATTTTGAAGTCCGTGTTGTACTCAAGCTCTTCGCAGCCATCTATAAAAACGTGTGTGTTCATCATTGCGTATAAGATTTCATCGTCTGGAAGAACGCCTTGTCTGCGCATACGCTCAAACAACTCTACTCCATCGGGGAAATCCATATACCACCCATCTTCCTCTGGATAGGATATTCCTTTGCGAATCAAAAGGTTTTCTCTTTTTGTTCTATCTTCATCGTCTAAGTAGTGCGTATCCATCCCAACGATTGTTTGGATACTATATTTCTGAGACATCTGATAAATCTTCTTATTTAAGGCTTTTTGCTGATCTGTCTCGTTGGCTTGATACTCCAAAAAAAAGCTATTACCAAAATGCTTCCACATCTTCAACCAGATTTCTTCAGCATCTTCATACTTCCATCCAGCAACACAAGCAGATGTTACGTAAACATCGTCAGAGGTAAGAGTGAAAAGCATATTGAGATCAGTTCTGGGCTTGAAATAAAAACCCTCATCGTGAGCAAGCGTAGTGATATAGTTTAACTTCCGCATTGCGTTGTAATTTCTTGCTACGACAACAATGTGGCAGTTCATAGAATCCTTATGTTCCCTCGTTCTTTCTACACCAAACTTGTCCGTATATATTTCCGTGAAAATCTTTTGAGCATCTTTAACCCAATAAAGTTCCGCCGAATAGCGGAACCTCATTGGTTTAGATAAATGGGCTTTCTTCTGGAAATCCTCATTCCTTGTGTTTTTGCAGATGTCATAGCAGTAAAGCCATTCACCAGGATATCCATGTTCCCCAGAAAAGTAGCATTGACACCCATTTTGATCTGCTTTAACCATGAAATCACCAATGCTCGTAGCTGAATCCATCTGGACTAAGTTAGACCATGTAGTATGTTTATGGTAATTTTCAACTGGCATACCGAGTGATATCCAGTCATCTACATCGTATGGAAATGTAAATGTAAGTCTTGAAAGTGATTGCATGGCAAAAGCCTTTAAATCTCCCATTCCTTCTCTCCGTTCTCTTCTTTGTGATAAGCCAAATCGCAATGATCTCTCATGCCACACATATTGTCACAGTAAAAACGGTCATATTTTTCTTCCCATTCTGTCTCATTTTTGATTGCCGCCAAAGTATCTCTTGCCCATTTAATGGCTTCGTTGTACTCTCTTTTATTCCACGGAATTATGACTTGTCTCCCGTCCCGGAACATGTTCCATTGCAGATAATCTACTTTCCCAAACTCTTTTCTCACAGCAATCGAGTACAGGTAAAGCTGCCGTTTGAATTCTAAGAAATGAGCTTCATCGCTTTTACTGATCTTCCCGGACTTTAAGAATTTCAAGGATGCAGATTTATGGTCAAGAATCGTAATTTCGCCAGTATTCTTATCTTCTAGCAGTAAGTCTATATATCCAACAAACGGAACTCCATCAATCTCGAACTCCACTCTTTTCTCAATCCCAAGTACTTGATATTTGTCAAGCATCAGGTCAATGTTCTCGAAATAGTTCAGTCCCACTTCATAGTAGGATTGCCGAAGATCCTTATACTGGTTGAATGGAAATCGCTCTGTTACATACTTGTCAAAATTATCATTGTACCAATCAACGATTTCAAACAGACTAACCTCGCCTTTTTCAAACTTCTCAAGTCCCTTGTGAACAAGAGTTCCAAACTGAGAAAACGCACTATCTCTGGATTTATAGCAATCTATATAGTGTAACTTCCATTCCTTTTTGCAGTTATAAAAACTGTTCAGTCTTGAAAAGCTCCACATCATCTGGTCAATAATAAAGCCGTAATCTTCCATTAATCCCCCCTATACCCTTCCGGGAACGGAGTCCATGCAATAACCGTTTTCAAGTTCTTAGATGTATTATTTGCCCACCAATGACCATTCCACCATGCCTTCGTTACCGTATGATTCTTTAATGTTACAAGCACACTTGTATCATCGTCCGGCAATCTTTTCTCACATGGTATCCATATATAATGAATTTCGTAATCCGACATATTATCTCCTTGTATACAAAACAACATTAGAAAAGTGCGTCAGGTATTTAACTCCATCAATAACCACCTGTATCTTACCAGAGTATACACAATCGCTCCAAGCTTCGACCTCTCCCTCAACTATTCTGCCGTCAGGCATCATAATCTCTGCATAGTCAAATGTATTTGTTATCTCTAGCTTATTATTCCCGCATCCCGAAAGAATCAAAGCTGTTAGTAAAACCAATAATATCTTTTTCATTTCTGTTTCCTTTCCGGCATATAATATTCGAATTCTTTTTTCTGCCCGTTATATCTCACGAAACCGCCGCCGATGTGGTCGCGGATATTCGCCCGTTCCTTCAGAATGAACTGCAACAATTCCTTAGCAACCTTCCCCGTGAACATCTTATGATGATGCTCCAAGTCTGGTTTGATATAATCGAAAATCTCAATGATATCCTGAATAGCTCTTGTATATCCGTGATTCCAATCTCCTGATAATCTGTCCATGTTATCCTTTTCTACAATCTTATCCGACTATCATATAGCTGTTGCCAGACCTCCTGCCCTTTGTCACAAGGAGACATCTTCTCGTCTAACAACTTATCATTATCTATTACCGCAAAGACGTTTGTAAAACGCCTGAGAATCGCCGTACATTCCTTAATCTTCTTGAGGCAAACATCCTGATCAAACGCAATAACCACTTCCCTAACCCTAAGTTTCAGTAGCAGTTTCACTTGTTCTTCGTTAAGCCAAGATGTCTCAGCGGCAAGCCAAGCTTTCTCGCCCCATCCTTCCACTTTCATTCCTGATTTAATCCCTTCAAAGATAACCACGCGATTTTGCCGCCGAATCTCTTCTTCGTTCTCTTTCATACCCACAAAATAATCAACAGTTCCGATCTTGTTGTAGTTGATATACTTCTGGATGTGCATATCCTTGTAGTTTTTAAACCTCGTCCGTCCTTTTACCCCTATAAGGTGATAATTGCTATCGTACACAGGATAGACGATGCGGTTTCCACGCTTATCTATCCGAATGCCGTACTTTCGCATGATCTCCGGGCGAATACCTTCTTCAACCCATTCCTCCGGGATTTCATCGGCAAACTTTTCCATCGTGTCTTCTGGCAGAATCTCTCGTTGAGCTTCCGGCATTTTTACGTTCTGCTTTATTGTTTTGTAAAAGATCAGAGCATCGCACTTCTGGATATTCTTAATGTCCGTCCCAGTCATGCTGCCGATTTTCTCAACGGCTTCCTTAAAGCTCATTCCCTCTATTTGCATCATCCATTGCAAGATTGAACCGCCTACATCACAGCTCATGCAATGAAAGAGGTTTTTAGAGGGCGTGATAAATAGCGATGGCGTTATATCAGTGTGTAATGGACAGTTTGTTGCGTAACTATCGTTTCCCCTCTTCCTAAAATCAAAAGAGCGAGAAGCATATTCAAGCAGATCAATGTTAGAAATCAGCTCTTGTAAGCTGTCTCGATCAAGTTGCATATCCTCTCGCCCTTTCCTTATTTACTAAATGGATTTGATTCCTTGTGTGGTTTTGCTTCCTTCATTCTCATTCTTGCCTTGTCAAACATTACATCCACCCACTCTTCGCCTTCTTCGTGGGCTGGCCCATTACGATTGATATTCACCCAAGCCCGGAAATTCCCGGCTTCTTCACCGTCTCTCTGGATATCTTCTGGAGTTTTCTCTTCCCACATTATCCCTGTACTGCAATATCTCAGAATTTTATCAGACCCGGCGACCATATTCTCGCGGCTAAGCTGAACCCCGGCGACCATTGCGATGTTAAGTTCTCCCGCGCAGTTGTTCTTAAGGAAAGACGTGAGATCGCCCAAGATGTTTGAGTTCGTGGCACTATCTCCGGCATCACACTTGATGTAATCGTAAATGCAAAATTGCAAGTTGACCTTGTACTTCAAGATTTTCAGGATAGAATAAATCTCGTCTTTTTGCGGGGACGGAAGATAGAAATGATAGAACGGCTTCTTCTTAACCCACGCAATTGCTTTATTGATCAGATCGGCTTCTTCGGGGCCATAGTTACCAGTCTTAACCTTGTTGACCTCAATCCCCGTCAAGCTCGACACAAGCCGTTCTAGCGTTGCTCTGGAAGACATTTCTGTATCCAGATAGCAGACTGGAATATTGTTCTTCATCATCGAGATTGCAGTATTCAGGAAGAATGCGCTCTTACCTTTCTTCATTCTTGCTTGCAATACAACAAGTTCCCCCGGCTCATACGTGACGTAATCGTTCAAAGACGGAAAAATTGTGGGAATTCCGTAATACCCAGAAGAAGTTCGGCGGCTCTCAACTTCCTTCCAAAGATCGTCGATCCTCTCGCCGAATGTCACTATATCCTGACTGGTTAAGTAACGTTCCGTCAACTTACTGATTTCCGTATTCACCTTGACATTCAAATCTTGCAGTTCAATCTTCTCGTCAAAACATTCACTTTCTATTTTCCCGGCAATCTTATGTAAGTCCCGCCGGAAAGCTAACTCTACAACTCTGTTTGCAAGCAACTTGTACTCTTCTAATGTTCCTCTGGCAGCATAAGAAGCCATCGAAATAAACTCGTTCAAGTCCCGGATATTATGGTTTTCAACAGTCCTCTTTACCGCCACATTCGAATTAATCATATTCGTGAGATTAAGAGCATCTATGTTGTCAACTCCGGCCTTGGTCAGTTCCTGCATTGCCCAATAAAGACATCCGTTTTCTTGATTATAGAAATACGACGGCTTTAAATAATCCGAATGAAGAATGAAATCTGGATGATACAGAAGCGTTGCGATTACCCCGGCTTCCGCCTGAGTGTCGCTTAGTGTGGAAATATCTTTATTCATGCCTAAACACCTCCACTATCCTTATTCTCTATGGCAATCTACCTGAGAATATCTGCAAACGACTTCTGTTTTTCTGGAACGTACTCGAATGTCGGCGCATCCATTTCATCATCTGTAATTTCTACCTTATACTTCGGTTGAGATCGGCGGAGAAGTTTGTCGTATTCATCCTGCCATTCCATATCCTGAATTACCCTGTATAAGCCCTGTGGATACCTCAAATTCCATCCGTGATCCAGAACCCAATTAATTCCCCATAAGAGCTTAGAACTGTCAAATTTGCGGTTATAAACGATCTCATTGATCACATGACCCAACACGCCATAAACCACGTTCGGGTTGGCTCGCTTAGTAAACACATCAATGATTTCTTTTATGTCGTTCTTTGTCCGAAGACAATCCGGGTGGTAGTACGCATTCCCGTCTTTCACAGCAATACTTTCAAGCAACGGTTCGTCTGGATGCAAACACTTGCTCAATCTGCATTTAAAGATTTTCTCTTTCTTTGGCATATGTTAAAATAGGGCGGGTAGAACCCGCCCCGTTCCTCCTTCTTTAGTTGAAAGGAAGTCCTTCTTCCCCGTTGTCATCAGGAATATTCATGAAGGCATCGTCCGGCTTCGCATGTTCGGAAGAACCGCCGCCGTTCTTTCCTTCGCAGAACTCAACACTATCTGCGATAATGTCTGTGGTGTATACCTTCTCACCGTTCTTGTCATAGGAACCAGTCTGAATTCTTCCGTTAAGAGCAAGCTTGTTACCCTTCTGGAAATACTTGTTGAGGAATTCGGCAGTCTTTCCAAAAGCTACACAGCTAATGAAATCTGCCGATTGCTGTCCATCCTTCTTATATCTTCTGTCAACAGCAAGCGTGAAATGAGCAATGGTTGTTTCTCCGGCCTGTCTTAATTCGATGTCGCGAGTCAGGCGACCAATAAGTGATACACTATTCATTTTTTATCTCCTTGTTTGTGTAAATTTTATTTAATATATCTACGTATTCATCCCAGATACAATCGAGATACCTCTTGATTTCGCCGAACGAAAACTTCTCGGTGTCATCTGTCGGTATCCCGAATTTCTCTTTCATCCGAACACAGATGTATTCCCATGTGATGGAATAATCTCGCATTATGCCTTTAATCCTTTTACTTCCTTGAGCATTTCAGCAGCCGTCGCATAATCTTTAACAGCTTTCGGATTGCCGTTAGGAGTATACTTCTTAAGCGTTGCCATCAGATCGGCGTTCTTAGTTCCGCCAAGCTCATTGCAAAGAGAAATAATCTCGGCGTGGATTGCATCAAGATCTCCAGCCGGAGCCTGAGCTTCTACGTTTCTGTTGATTGGCGTATAACCTTCGCCGGAGTTCGCCCACTGATAAATCTTGCGACCATCGTTCTCGTCTAAGACCTTCGGCCCAATGTTCTCAAACAGATGGGTGTTATCCTTCTCTACTTCGGCAGTATTCGTCTTCTGATCAAGCAGGAATGTGCAAGTAAATTCATACTCGAAACCGTCTCTCTGCTTAGCACCAACGCCGAGCTTCTGAACGGTTACCTTACCACGATCATCTTTGCTTGTTTCGTACTGATCCTTTCCTCTCATTGTTGCAATGATGTGGATAGGGCTGTCTGCAATTGAGTTAATGAAACGGTTGTGTCTAGGTGTGACCTTCACAAACCCGTATATTTCTATACGGTGTGGACTATATCTTCCTCGCCATTCACGAAGAATGGGAGGTTTCGCACTTCCACGGGCAGTTCATCTTCCCGCGTACTCCCCGAAGGGATAGTCTCTTGACCTTCGCGTCATTCCAACGCGCTTGGCACAGGATTACCATGTCTTCAGATTTAGGCTTCCCTGTTAGCCCAACCACTAATCGTCATTTCCTACGATTCCTTTCGTTGGTTGGACACCCCTGAACAATAGGGTTCACGAAATTATTGCCTTGCTATCTCTAGCAAGCGAGCCAAGTATGTCTAGCCCAGTGCTGGTACTGACCGCCAAGCTGTTGCTGAATATCTAAGCAACCGCCCTTACCTTCCCATTCATGGGAGGCAGAGTCAATGATCAGAATGTCGTACTTCTCCTGTACTGCAAAGTCGATTAACTCACAGTATTTCTCGGGATTGTGCGGAGCTTCGATGTCTACGATGTCGTAGTTAAACTCATTTGCGTAATAATACCCTCGCTTAGCCTCGGTATTCGCAAGAAGAATCTTCGCTTCTCTTCCTGTCTGCTTCTTGATTTCATCTGCCATGCCAGTTGCAAGTCGAAGAGAAGTGTAGGTCTTACCACCGCCGGACGGAGCCATTAACGCAATCTTTACATAAATCTGTTCTCTTACTGCTTTCTTTACCTGAAAAGCCAATTTCTTTTCCTCCTAATTGAATAAATGTATCTATATAAAAGCATTTGCTATTGCTTTTTACGTGTGCTTTTAGTTACCTGATTATTCCACGCACTTATTACTTTTTCTTTCCACGTTTGGCCTAACATATCAACGTCATTGTCATACACATGTGTTTTTCTCCCGCAGTGAATGCACACAGCGTATCCGCTATAGTCTCCGATAGGCATGATATAAGGTTTTGATCCACAAACGCATTTTTTCAATTTCATTTCGTCCACCGTTATCTATCTGGTGCTTTATCTGTAGTCTTCGTCCGAATCATGGTACCATGCTCTAAAATCCCAATGCCAATCAACAGCTATATGAATCAACCATCCGGCGACCATTAGCGCCGGAATTGCGATTGCTATGATGACCGCCATACATTTATTTCCTCTGCGCTTTATCATAAAGTGTGCTAATAAAAAATACGGTGAAGTCGCAAACTCCAAACGTGGCGCTCCTACTGCAACCGAGAGGGCACCGCCGACATGCTATGGGCGGTTATGCTGGCCAAGGATACTAGGACTTGAACCTATCCACGTTCCCGTATTTGTTTTTTCTTTATCTGTGTGCTTTAAATCACAGTTGTCAGCTTAAAATCGCGAATTATAATTTCCGCATCGTTAGAACATATTTCTCTAAGACATTCTTCTACTATCTTCTTGTCTTCTTCTTCTGGAAGAATTTTCGTCTGCTTTTCTTCTGGAATGTCGAGGGTATCATTGATCTCTGCCGTGAAAATTAAATTAAATTTCATGCGCTTCCCTTTCTGTATGCTTTAAGTTATCAACAAGATTCGCTGTCTGAACGATAGCCTCTACTCTTTGCCTGACAATCTCTGCAAAATTCATGTTGTCCGCATTCTCGCTTGCAACACCATTTATACGGAGCATCGGACATGCATTTTTTACATTTATCTTCACTCATAATCGTTCCTCCTTCACAGTGTGATTATGAACTCACCGTCTAACCATCTGATAAAGATGCCATGTTCAACTCGGTAAAATCTTGGAACTATGCTAAACAACAAAGCCTTAATCTTTTGTAGCATGAAGAATAGCCTCCGCTTCTAATACACCAGCATCCATATGCTCTTCCTTTAACTTTACCAGATGGTTCACTGTCTCCATCAGCAGATAAATCGCATTGTCATACTGCTTACATACAACCTCATGGTACTTGTACAAAGCCTTATACTTGGCAAGCTCTTTCCCGAATTCAGGATCAAACGCATCTTCCGGCATACACTTTGCAATCCCAGTAAACTTGTACTCCATTGCGAGGTTATATTGCGGAACATCTGGATTTGCTCTTCTCATAGCAAAATCCGCCATAAAAGCAACGTCTCTTTTTGCAGTATAAAGCTCCTTAATGATATCTGTTGGCTTCGGAAATGCGATTGCTACAACTGTACGTTTCTCTGGATTAACCACGAACTTATTGATCTTCGGACTTTTCATTTTTCTTTCCTTTCATCTTTGGCTTTGCAGCTTCCAGATCGCCACTCGGCGGTCTCTTCATCAGCTTTTCATACAATCTGTCCTTCTGGAACTGTGTCTTTTTATCAAGCACCTTGCGGATGCCAAGACATTTCTTTTCGTCATACAATACTTCCTTCTTCACTACTCTTCCTCCTCGTCTGTGATATCATTTATATCCATCAAGCTCTCAAGATAGTCAGCATCTCCATTGTGGTATTTAATAAGATACTCATTCGAGACTGCCTTGAAAGACTTTGTTGCGTCAGAGTTTCTAAACACAATTCCCTCTCTCATGCCACCGTCGATCATGCTCGGATCACCATCGACATAGGCCATGACTTCCTTAACTGTATCCGGCAACGTCATGTTCATACCAACTACTGGAACACACGGGATACCATATTCCTTAAGGATTTTTGTCATGACAACAGGATTAAGGCGAACGCTCGTTCCGTTATCAAACCCGTAGATTAAGTTGAATGCCATGAAGTCTACACCGTCAATGTATTTCCTAGCCTGTATCTTATTGCCATATGTCTCGCCCTGAATGGTTACATATGAAAGATGCGGATCATCGTCTAACGCCTTCTTAAGTATTTCTTCCACGTTATACTTTTTCGCCATCTGCCAGTAGACATTTTCATCGTAGTAGCAATCTCTGTCTGGAGTTGTCATTACTACATTCCTCGAACAAACTCGGAAGTCATATTCTGTGAACAACCATCTCTTTGTTCTCTTCATCGTGAACGTGGTGGATGTTCCGTCAATCTTTTCGGTGGCATACCATTTTTCTGTTTTATCACGAAGAATTTCTACGCAATTTTGTATCCTCTCTTCATCGGTGCGTTTTACCCAACTAGGCCAAGCCCTCCGGCGATCTTTTTTCTTCCCGAAAAATTTGAATAGCAATTTCTTGCCCCATTCACGTTCCATGAGCCACTTAAAAGGCTGCCGATTGAACAGCTTCTTATGCCTGAGAGCCATCGCTTGATACTTGTCAATCGAGGGTCTTTTTCTTCTCCTGTCATCGACGCTGTAATAGGTAATCCCAAGAGCTTCCGTCATGTCATCACCTAAACGGTATTCTTTACCGTTCAGACGAATTCCCCGGCTGTCATCTGGATAGTAGACTACTTCGCCGCCGAAATCTTCGGGATGCATTAGAAGTCCCTGAGACAATACAGTTCCCTTACAGAATTTTTGTGTCGTTACTCTGTAATGATACTTCTCCATGAACTTAAACGGTTCAGTTGCAGGAACCAGAGAGTCTATCTCAATATAAATACCAAGATCGTATGGTTTAAACCGACCCTTTACTGTCATAGTAGTCCATCCCAAGACCGTGGTAAGCTCCACTCTGTCATATCCGGGAATAGGATCGACAGCACTAACCATGACTACATGTGCAAGCTTTCTTTCTTCCATAATTAACCTTCTTTCTTTGTAGCAACTATCTCTTGGTACAGTCGCGCCAATTCCAGCACTTCATCAATTTTGTCTTTGTATTTCTCATACAATAACTTGAAGCGTTCCAAATCTGCCTGAGTTACGTTCTCATTCATATATTTCTCCTATTTCTGCCAGAATTTCCTTCTGTCGTTTCGTTGCTTCTTTAATGGCATCTTCTTCCGTTTTTGCTCTTACGTAAATATTGTCGCTAAACGAATCGTTTTCGCTATACCATCGTGGATCTTCCTTTGACACGTCGTTTACTCTATCTCCGTTGAACTGTACACACCAAAGCAACTTTCTGTCCTCATACTCGGAAAGGTCTTCTGTGTCAAACTCTTCGTACCAACCATCATAATAACGCGCTAAAATTTTCGCTCTTTTCTCTTCTGTCCTTACGGCAATTACTTCCATGTCAGAATATGCCCCTCTCATGACAACATAAACCTTCATAAAAACCTCCAGAATACAAAGCCCACACAATAGTGTCTCGAAGACGGCTGATAAGAAACGAGCTTCGATATTTTGACTATTGCATGGGCAAAAATATGTGGCACAACCCACACGCGCAGAGGTGCTTCCCCTGGAGTTTCCCGGCTTTCTCCATAAGGCACCAAGTGGTGGACTCGGTAACAGAGCCGCCTTATAAACGGGTTTAAGGTCTCCGTTCCGACCAACTGCCACGGGAGGAATTGAACCTACCGTCTACCGCCTTTCGCGGCGGCGCCTTGACCTCTTGGCTACGTGGCACGTCCTTGTCGGACAAATTGTTAAGTACATTTGCAAATGTTCATCGCTTCCTCTGGTTGATCGGGCCATCAAAAACGACTAACTACCCCGGCAGAAGTCGAATCTGCAATACAAGAATCAAAATCTTGTGTCATACCGTTTGACGACGGGGCAATGGGGAGTTTAAGGTCACTCCAACCGCACATCCCGCAAAATTGGCCTGACGTTTTCCCATAACGGCATTTCACTTCAGTAAATGATTGTGCGCACAATCCAACTTTCGCTAGTTTGCCTGGTACTTGTCACTGGGCTTTGCGGTATTTGCTAGCCGCCCTACATTGGAACGGTAGGGTTCGAACCTACATCTACGGCTTAACTGGCAATGGTGCGCACCCCTAAGTCTGTACACAACTTCGCCGCTCTACCATTGAGCTACGTTCCAAAAAAGTTCTGCCGTTATCTTTGACACGGGACGGCTGAACAGTTCGCCCGGCACTTTGTTCCTTTTTGAGTGGTGATGAACAAAGAGTAAGAACGTCCACCACGAGCTGCCGAAGTGACTTGAACACTCAACCTGATGTTTACAAGGCATCTGCTCTACCATTGAGCTACGACAGCAAAATGCGAGAGAAGGGAGTCGAACCCTTCGCAACCACTTTATAAGAATGGCCCCATCACCGCTTGGGTACTCTCGCTTACGGCAAACACCCTTGTCAGGTGGAGAGTGTTTGCCTATTTACAGAGGAGAAAACGCCTGATGTAAGCTACGAAAGCTTACATTATATTGTTCTGTTTTCTTTTCAAGAAATCTTGGCTGTGATCAGTCCCATTCTTCGTCATCGAAATCGTCTTGGTCATCGTCATCATCATCTTCGTTTAAATATCCGTGTTCGACTTGCTCATAAATTCGACCCATTCTTTGTAATCTCCTTCGCCAATGTCTTCCGGATTCACATCGTGCCATTTCTTCTTCTTGTAATACTTCCATTGCAGATCCACTCCAGAAATTCTCGTTTCTACATCTACTATATTGTCCAGCTCGGCGAAGAATGCCAGAATTCTGTTTGCGTCTTCGTCAGAAGCTCCTGTGAAATACTTCCATCTTTTAACGTCTTTTGTTATCTGCTCTATTGCCCATTCTTCGTTAGTCAGATTGCATTGCCTTCTAAACTCTGCTCGCAATTCTTCCGCTTTCTTTTCGGCATCTTCGTATTCAGTAAAAACTTCGTCCCATCTTAGGCTTGTGCTACTCGAATGCGTTTTCCACATTGGATATTTTAGAACTACCCGAAATCCGGCATTTCTGTCTATCTCTGCTTCGATGTTGCCCCAGAAGAGAGTGGAGTCAAGCACCAAATCCCCGCGTTGGTAGGCATCTTTAATTCCTTCTTTGTCGGATATTTTGATCGGTTCAATCGGATCTCTGTACGTTATCTTGAACAGCTCTGTGTTGTAAGTCCATCCTTTCGGCAATTTTCGCCAACGGGTTTCCGAAATAAAATGTTCAAGAGGAACTCCGTCGATCATCCTTCTCTCTTTTGGAGAAATGAAATTAACCCACACGCCATCTGTAAACACATCGTCAACAATACCAAACCTTACAGCAATATCCCCACCGTTTCTGTTTACCCAGTAAACGACATCGCCCGGTTTAACACTTTTCGTTTCCATTTCTTATCCTTCCAAAACCTCTACTTGTTCACATGATCGTTCCGACGAGGAAACAAAAATCTTTTCAAAGCCATCTGCCTTTGCTAGAAAAGAAGGAATTTGCACTTCATTTGCGTGAGTTATAAACAGCGATTTCGTTCGTTTACCGGCATCATTTTCAATACGTTTCAAGACATCAGGCTGCAAAATTCCGTATCTCAATGTTCCTTGATGTGGATTTGGCTGATTTGTTTTATCCACCTGTGTGATGCCTAATTCTGCCATCGGAACTTCGTCAAAATCTCCCGCTCCGTGTCGTGTCAGATATGTTCTCGTTACGTAAACAGGTTCACATTCCACCCCACAAACAGCTTCTATCTGAGCAATGTTTGTCATACCCGTATAAGACGGAGTTGTGTGAACGTTGTTCTTGTCGCTGTTGAGCAACAATCCCTGTCCGTTTTCGACGATCACGCTGTCGTAGTTCCTCAAAAACAGGTATCCATTCACCGTCTTACAAATCAATTTCATAGACTTGAACGCATTGATGTAGTTTTGCATCGGAAAGTCGTTCAGAACGTTCACCCACCGATCAGCAACTTCCTCTTTTGCTTCGCCGTCCATAATATACTTTTCCAGATTTTTGAAAAAAGTTTCCCGTCTGTGATCAAGTTCGCTTTCGATTGATGTAGTCTGGTACTCATTAGATATTTGCCCGTATGTGAGGTATTCGTCATTGTCTCTGTATCCCTTGACGGTTTCCCAAATTCCCATCCCACAACTGCCATGTCTGCCATCTCCCCGGCTCTCTTCCAAAATCAAATTCATAATTAACTCATACGGTGTGGTTACTCTGCAATAGTAATCAACGTAGACTGGTGTGGTTTCGCGAAGCTGCTTTAACTCCATCATAAAGGCCATCGGCGCTACGATAAAATGCGGAGATAGATAAGAAGAGGCCCCGGCGAGCGTGCCGGAGCCAAAATGATGGAAGACGTGCCGCCGTCCGTCGTTTCTGACAACTGTGTGTCCTCTTTGAGCACCGCCGTTATTGCACACCACGATTACCTTCTCGCCTTTTTCTATATCGCAGGAAGCAAGATAGTCTGTCACAAGTCCCTTGCCTTCGTCTCCATAATTTGCGCCAATAACAGCTCTAAGTCTCATAAATCCTCCTACCAAGCAATTTCGGATGATGTAGTTTTCTCGCCTAAACTTCTCTTGATGATATTGATAATTGCATCTGCAATATCTTTCATCTCGCTCTGATAGTAGTGATCGCCAATGACTGCTTCAAAGCTCTCTCTTTTTTCGTCCAAGCGCTTTAGCCACATCCCATCATGTGCAACGTCAATGTGATAAACATCCAGCTTGTCCCTTGTCATCTCGTAGAGAGCGTATGTGTTTACATCCTCTAGCTGCTGATCTCCAGTAACCTCTCCAAGTCGTTTGCCCGGAAGGTATGGATTAAGCGTTTCGTCGCCGATTGTGATAACCGTACACTTTTCTCCACGCTTCCAGCAATCTAGCTTTGTGTGGTTTAACGCCATGTACCAAGCAGCGCTGTAACTCTCGTAGTTATTACCGCCTCCGCCAAACTCAAAGAAAATCTTATCAAGCTGCTCGGCAATGCGAATGTCAGATTCAAATTGCGACATTTGAATAGGGGCATGGTCACAGTACAGGTCACCAATGCCCATTACGCAAATCTCGATGTCTGTAAACTCCTTATACAAGTCTGTCAGAATTCGATTGATATGTCTTGCGACCTCCACACCAGCCTGTCCCATCGAACCAGTTACATCAATACCGATGATTACAGGTTTTGTATGAGGGTGTTCTTCCGTATCTAAGCATTCCCTTGTCACGTTCTTTGGATCGAGCGCCGGATCAATCATGTGTGATTTAAAAATCTGCTGATTATCCAACCCATCATACGTACCGCTAGCAGAAAGATTTACTGCTTTGGTCTTAACTGTGTAATCTGCAAAGCTCGTAGTTGTCCAAATCCCGCTTCCCATTTAGTTCTCCGCCTCCGTTTCACTATCTTCCGTTTCACTATCTTCCGTTTCACTATCAAACAGCCCGTCGAACAAATTGCCAAAACCGCCTGTATCTCCGCCATTCATCATCATAAGCGGAAGCAGTGTATTCATTCCACTATTTCCAGGGTTGCCTTTCATTAACTCCGACAGCATCATGTACTTCAAAATTCCGTCAAACCCCTGCTTTCCTTTTACAATATTGTCACCAAACATAGAAACAATCTTACCATAAAAGTAAGTGTTACCCATAAAGACATGTCGTTCGGGAACAATCGTCTCAATAGTACTATCCTCATAATTCAGTACTGTGATCTTGTTGTCTCCAACTTCCACCACGCATTTAGGCTTTCCGGCGGCAATGATGATGTCTCCAACCGCAACCTTGTTTGTTGGGATTACGAAAAACAGATCTTCGCCGATGTCCATTGCCAGGTTACTGCAATTTGTCAGTTTTCCTGTCTTTACGTTATACGTCTTATATCCGCCAGTTGTTTTAATAGCAATTCCGCCGTTTATAGAAATTCGGCACATTCCCTTGCCGACCTTCCCAAACATTCCATTAAACATATTCGTAGTATCAATCATTATGTATATTCCTCTCTTCTCGTTCCTCTTCGTAAATAAAATCAACCAATTCCTTTGTAGAAAAATGTTTGATCGTATCCATATGGATTGCCGTTAGAAGACCACAGGCGTAGTATCCATCTGTTACCCCATAATCGCGATATCTGCCTTCCGGCGGTTTTTTCTGAAAGCCCGTGTAAACCTCAAGTTCGTTTGTATCATAGTTCATGATGTAACCATACTCGCAAAACAAGGAATCTAAGATAAATTCATCATTTCTGTTTTCTGGCTTTTCCATCTCTTCCGTTATCCAAATATCGTCTTCTCCTTTAAGATAATCTATAAATGCTGCTCCTAAACCATCAGGATATGAGTCCCAGTGGTTATAGTACAGCTCGTCTTTCCCATTTCGGTGGAAACCGAATGTTCCCCTTGTGCTCACGCATTGTACCTCCAGTCTTCGCGGGCTTTGCTTAACTCTCCGCTCTTTTCTTTTGCAATCCACTCGTCTAGCGTAAGTGGAATATAGTCTGAGAACATACAGAAACAGTTGATTATATTTACAGGCGGCGAAATTGGTTCATCCGATCCGCGAGTGTATCTTTTGTTCTGCCTAGCAATTTCCTTTGCTTGTTCGAGAATGGCTACGTCCTGAGTATTGTGAATATGTCCGTGAAGCATATAAACCTTTGGATTACCTTCTTCGTCCCGCCGGAATTGCCCGTTATAACATAGGATCGGATAGTGACACAAAACAACCACCCGTCCGTTGTCATTCATTTCATGATATCCGCCGACAAACTGGAACAAGCTTTGGTCAAAACGTTTGTCTTTCAGAAATTTGTCGTGGTTACCTACAATAAGATATTTCTTCCCTTTCAGACGTTTAACCACTTCTGTCGTTTCTTCGTAATTGCCGAATGAAAGATCACCAAGAATAACCACTTCGTCATTCCTATGAACACGCCCGTTCCATTTTTCGATCATGTATTCGTTCATAGCAGTCACATCTGGAAATCCTCGGTGATCCATTCTCTCGTTTACTCCGGCGTGAAAGAAATGATTATCTGCTATGTAATAGCGCATCACATCTTCACCACTTGGTTTTCAAATTTTTTGTAAGCATCAAGATAGAATTCGTCTTTATCTCCGTTGTATGTAACCTCATAGTACATCCCGTCGCACATGGTTGTACTGATCAGCCACTTCCAGTTTTGCAGAACCTTGCATTTCCAAACAATAAATGCTTCAAAACGCGGGACTAAATCAGTCTTGTCAAGGTGCTCCTTGACATACATTTTGACTATAGTTAATGCTTTATCATCCATTAGGTTGTTTCCTTTCTTTACATTGCCACCACTAGCAATTTATATCGTTACATTTAGTTTGCCCAATCCAATGCAAGACTGATTGCATTCATAACAGCAACTTTTACACTTTTGGCTTCAATTTCTTTTTGATATTCTAAAATTAGTTTGTATTCTTCGCAGTCAAAAAAGATACATGTCATTTCATCTTCCATTTGCGTTCTCCTTCTATGTTTCTTGCAGCATTCATATCACAGGCCACTCTCACATAAATAAGGAACTTTATGCCCACCATGGCCTATAAGGATTATACGCTATTAATGCTGTGCAGGCCGATGCAATCGCCGCCTGTTGGGCAAACTGAAGTTGGCTTTTTAAAGCCTCACTCTCTTTTTCCACTCGCTTTAACTCAAACTCTGTGAAAACTTGCCGTTTTATCTCCTCTGTCGGTTCTGATTCCACGTCGTAATAGCGGCGATAGATGGCGTTCTCCTCGCTTAACCGGGCATTTTCTCTGGATAGCTTCGCAACTTCTTTGGCTAATTCGTCAATGCCGTTGAGCATATCTATATTGTTGGCGATGGAAGATATTTGAGAAGATAATTCCGAAAGAGTATTTTCTTGCTTTTCGACCTTGTCATCTATCCCCTGTAACAAGTTACGTACTAATTTAAACTGTTTGAACATGCACATCCCCCCTAATATTTCTATCATCCATTGTTGCCCTCTACTATACGCCTACCACAATTTGGACAGGCTTTCCATTGCCCATCGGCAACATCAGCACCATACGATCCGTGCTCTATCCCGTAAACGTGGATTCCCTTGCTGCATTTTGAGCAACGCCATACAGGATCTCCGCCAGGTGTGGCATATCCAGGTACACGAATCCATCTTGCGTAATCGTCCCCTATCTGTTGACAATCTTCTTTGCGATAATTTAAAGCCATCTTAACGTATTCATCATCACTGTTCATTTCTGATCACCTCGAACATATCATCCACACTATCTAAAAGTGGATATCTTTTGTCAAACGGAGCAGTAGAACTCCTTGCAAATTGCCGATTGACCATATCTATGTAATATGTAAACGTTCCGTCATCTCCAGCGTAGAACTCTTCCCAAGTTTCCGGCGAAATCTTTTCTTTAACATGAAGCTGTTCAATAGCCAGATTGTCAAAGCTCAGAACTTTTACACCGTTTAACATCCTGAACAGGTTTCTTTCAAGGTAATCCTGTTTTGCCTTAATGAGTTTTTCATGTTTAGCCATGTACTCTTCTCCACGACGCAACGTTTTATAGCCTAAAATCAAAACCTTCAGATCGTTGCCTATCAACTTGTCTATCTGGTCTGGTGTAAGAATTCCGTTGATGGTATGGATCACAGCATTCGGGAACTCTTTTATTGCAGAGATAAATTCAGGAGTAGGATCTACCAACGAAACACCAATCCCAAAGAACAGCTCTTCCTTTTCAAGTCTATGCAACAAATCCTTATTTTGCATGAAATGGATCTGGTTTACGGTAATGTTCGGAATGACACGTTTCTCTCTTAGTTTGCGAAGGAAAAGAATGAGGTCGGGATGTTCAAATATACTACCCCCGCCAAGTGCCACTTCTGTATAAGGATGAAGAGTGTCTATGAACTTTTCGTTTAGGATATCCCCGAGTTTTCCGTTTGGAGTACTACCCTCATGGCAAAAAACGCACATAGCACCGCCAGTAATCGGATTGGTACATCTGTTGCAAATCTTGACATCCATATTCTCAGCAAATGCCGGGTGGAATTCATCATCTTCTGTTTCCCTGATTTTGGTTCCATCGTCAAAAATCTGAGTATGTACATTTCCGTTCTGATACTCGCCAAGCAGTTTCATAGCAATCTCCTTTTTAATCAGCCATCGTAACCACTATATCCAAACGCAACAATGTGTTCGCCGCCTGGAGTAGTATAATATTCCTCGAACGGTTCCATATACTCTCCGTTGCGCTCGTAGTATTCATCAGCATTTCTATAGATACCATCATTCATCATGTTGTCATCAATCAGTTCTTTTTTTGCAATGCTCGGATATTTTTTAAAATCATCGGCGTATTTCTCTTCTGGATCAAACGGAGCAATAAATTTATGATTGCAACCGTCAAACCACATTTCGCCCTTTTCCCATTTGTCATACTCTTCCTGTGTACACATTGTCAGACTGTGAACACTGCTGCTATTTGTCTCAAATACATTAGTTCTGATTTGTCTTTTCATCCTTGTTTGCCTCCATCCAAACGTATGAATCGTATGAACTGCTCGGCGGATATTGCCGAACGATTTCATCCGTGTTTATTAGTTTGGCTTTCTTTAATTTGCCAAAGGTGTCGGTCTCATCGCCGTCGATGATTACGATGTACTTTTTGTTCGTGAGGAATTCTTTCAGCGTGATACCCTCGTTTTTTAAGAATCCTTGCAGTAATCCCACGGACTGATGATCTACATAACCGTAGTCCCTGCCATCTTCAATCCATTCATCATCGGCTTCCTTCTTTTTGCCGTTTTTGTCGATGTAATATGGTTCCATTGTTTGATGATCCCATTTAGGCTCAATCTCGTTTCCGTCATCGTCATAAAAAACATGTCGTTCTCCCTCTCTAAACTCGACCTCGGATACATCCGGCAGTACTTCCTTTATAATAGGAAGAAACTGCTCATCGAAAATCTTATCGGCATCCTCTCTTTTGCAATAGCCGCCACAAAGAGAAGCGATTGCATAGCGAAGCTTGCTGGCAAACGTGGATAGGATATCGAATGGGCTTCTCTCGAATTCCATGTCATATCTCATGCTGAGCTTCCCATCAAACACCCAGGCCCCAGATTCACACTCTTCCGGCGTGTAATACTTGTTTTCCTTCGTGATAATTAAGCTGTGCATCGAACTGCTGTTTGTCTCGAAGCATCCTCTCCGAATTTGTCTTTTCACGGCAATCTCCTTTTAATCTCTAGAACATTTCAGGGCAACATAGTCATTCCAGATAAAGTCGATCACGGAATCTCTGTCATACAAATTAACAATAACGTCTGTGTCATAATCTGGGATAGATTGGTGGTCAATATACGGTGCTTCGCCATACAGATCGTTTTCCGAAATTTCCCCATCTACACGTATTCCCTTGCAACCATCTACGTATTCCTTTGCGGCATCTTCAAGCAAATCCCATGTGTATGTGCCATACATATCCTCTACATGCGTAGGCATTCCGGCAAGATACCAAGCGCACGTAACAAGATAAGACAACTTTTCACTTTGCGTTGCAAAATACCCGTAACAGCCAAAAGAACCGAATTTTGCAATCAGATATCCGTCTTCCATTTTGATCTTGTTTGGCCTACGTCCTTCGGGATTGATTGCCAACGAATGCACGCTTGAGCTGTTCGTCTCAAATACACCAATTCTCTTTTGAATTTTCACTTTACCACAACACCTTTCTTCTTTTATCTGAGAAAACCTGCCAGATGGTATAGAAGAACTCTTCCTCATCTTCGTCCGAAATGTTGTATGGACATTGTTCACATTTGCAGTCACAGTTTTCCGTCTTACAACAGTTATATTCGTTAGCGGCAATCTTTTGTATTTTTCTTATATCCATTACCACCCTCCGTTTCCCATTTCCGTTGCGAACTCTTCCAATAATTCGGCAAACTCATCATCTTCCGGGAAGAAAATGTCTTTTCCATACCAGCTTTCAAAATTTGACATAAGCTGTCCGAAGCGCCAGTCTGGGAACTTTTTCCAAACCTCGCCGATTCTCTTAAGGATCACTGGAATTCTCTCTGGATTTCTCATAGCAACCTCCTTTGATGGTATTCTGTACTATCAGTATATTCTCTTATTTAGATGCAAAACCCTCCGCCGGAGCGGATGGAATATCCCATCTAAGCCGTCTTGCCTCTCTCGGCGAAGTCAGCATATCTCTTCATATCAGCAATCATGATATCTCTGTTCTTTACAATATCTTTGGTGAACGGTTTGTTTACTGCGAAATTCTCAGCATATTTCTTAATCCATTCGTCGAAATCGGGGCCTGTATAATCATTGACATAAGCGTAGTCATATACTGCCACAATTGCGGGGATATTACGTTCACTATACAGCTCGTTCGGCAATTCTACTTCGATTGCGTGTGTTGCCATATCATCCAAGTAGCAACTAACGTCAATTTCCTTTCCAGAAAGGATCGTTCCATAATCCGTCAGATTATTCTGGACGTTCTTATCGGAAAGATCGGTTATCCCGGCACAAAGCATCAGACTTTGCATGGCAGCTCTTGTCAGATTGTTTTCTGTTGCCGAAGGAATTACAGTTTTTACCAGTTCGCTTTCGGAGAATGCTTCGATGTATTCCTCGGCATCAGCACTAACCTCGAACTCGTCGATAATTTCTTCCTTTTCTACCCCAAAATACTGATGCATCATTGTCTCAATAAGAGCAAGCTTACGCTTCACGATGGATCTGTCTTTCGTGGCTTTTCCATTTCCGCAAAGCTCTGCATAGGAAATTCCGTCAACCTGAACGTTGCAAAGATCATCTCTGAAGGTTTCCATGAAATCAACGAACCGATCATCATCGCCGATTTCTAACTCGTCATACTTCGCAAATGTTGCCATCCAAAGGAATGTATCTTTTGCAGTGAACATATCCTTTACACGATCCGTATCAAGCTCGGAGATACGTCCAAGGGTATCCTCAAACCCGTCAAATTCCTTGCGAGTGGCATGAGCCTTCAGGAATTCGGCAGCATCGGAGTTCGATTTCTTCCAGTTATCAAGGAAGTAGATTGCCATAACACTCTCTACGATTACGCGGTCAATGGTTCCGTTGGAGAACTCGGCGGCGGTAAATGTACCACAACCTTCCGTAAAGAAAGGAAGTCTTGCCATTCCCTTTACAATCTGGGCGAATTCCCTTCCAAGATGTGTAATACCCCTCTGGCTCACAGTCATCGGTTTTGCCTGATTGAAGCGAAGGATGTGGTATTCTACTTCATCGTCATCGCAGTTCAGATAAAGGTCGATGCCAATCGGATATGTGTCGATCTTTTCCTGCAATTCCGGCGGAAGTTGTTTGTAACTCTTTCCACGAACATCGAACTCGGCCTCTTCTACATCGGGATATCCATCAGGTCTCAAAATCTGCTTTCCGTTCTCGTCAAGGCGAGGTCTTGTGTATTTAATAACCGTGCGCTGAGCTTTCTTGGAAATCTTAAACCCGTCATCACGGTAATCAGTAATCGTAGTAATTCTCTGTTTGCCATCGACAAGCCACTGTACGGTAGAGCCTCCCTTGGTCTGTTCGGCGAGGACAATTCTCGGGAACGTGTATCCGTGGAGCATCGTTACGATCAGATCACTCTGAGCCACCCGAGACCACTGGTTGCTCTGTCTCTGTTGAGGATGGTCAGCGTTGATACGACAAGATTTAATAGCTCTTCCGAATTGATCGGCGGTATACAGGGTTTCCTTGGAAGCTTCGCGAGTAGTGGTTGTATTATTCATCATAGGGACAGTTATCTCCTTTTCCGTGACGGTTGTTGTATTGTTCGTCAAAATCCGTTTCCGATCAGACGATCTGATATTGCTCATATGATCGTCAAACTCCTTCTTTGTAAGGCTCAGCTTTGACCGTATTTGATCATATGTTTTCTTTTCAAGGATCATATCTACGATTTGCCTTTCGATTTTCGTCAAGCTATCTCTATACGCCTTAGCGCGAGATCCCTCTTCGGCATCGCAGTTTCCAATAGCATCTTCTTCTACATTACAACTAGAAGCAATCACATCTGCCAGAACCAGATTAGTTTCCTCGTCGATCTCTTCATCGAGTGACCGTGGTTTTTCTCCGTTGCCACGCTTTTTTCGATTCAGCGACGTAGCGTAACTTTTTATCTTGTTGTCGATACACTGGGACAGAAACGTCTTAAACTGGGATTTTTCCGATTCATAACTGTTAGAGTAAATGATGCTAACGAACACGTCCGTTGCTACGCCAAACGCCTCATCTCGCTCAACATCGGTGAACCATTCATCGAAGTGGTTCTTCCTAATGATGTAATTGACAAGTTTGTGTAGTTCTTTTCCTCCGTCCTTAAAATAGAAGTCGATTATTTCTTCTGGGACTTTTACGTTCATCCTAAATCCTCCCCCGAAATTCTGATGTTTCTATATCCCAGATTCCACGCATCATTATCTCGACACGTTTCTGTGGTCAAGAAACAACCGTCCAGAAGGACGGACAAGTTGCATTTGGGTTAATAGGGGAATACGGTTGACAAAACCGACACGAAATGATATTCTGAGAACGAAACGAGATGCCCAATCTGTTTCACTATATCTCCCTGGATCTGTTTGGCGACTATCCGGGGAGATTTTCTCTTCATTTCCTTTTCCCTTGCAAGATACATTCTATCGAACATTCGTTCGATTGTCAAGAGGTATGTTTTCCTTTCCTATTTCCAAAACAGCACTAGAATAAACACACTAAAGCAGGTTGCACAATGATTTTTGTTACCTTTTACCATCTCTTGATGTAGGCTTTTCCGAGCATCTTTCTTGTCTTATGGTAGCAATCTATCAGGCGATTGTTTGACCGGGTTTCTCCGTTTGCGTCTAACAGTGATCCTCGACAATGTGGCGCAAGCAAAGCGGATAATCCTGCAAGAATTGCCTCCTGATTTTCTAAGATGCGTTCCTGTACCTCGAATTTGTCGATGTTTTCGATTGCCATAAAAACCCTCCCTCAATATAAGATCTTTAACTACTCAAATCTGTATAATTTCCGTTCGCACAAGACTCTACAATAAAGCGCGAAACTTTTCCAGCATTTATTAGGATAAAATTTTAAACTGCTACGCTAATGCTTTGTGGAATTCTACTGAATACTGCCATTATCAGGGAAGTGGAATTTCGAAACAGCCGTCGCGAATTCGTCAATCTCGGAAGACCAAACCGCCGAACCTTTTCCATTGTAATATTCCCAAGCCAACGGAAATGCTCCGATTCCATCAAATAAGGAAGCCATTGTTGCGTTCCTTGAATATTGCGCCGAAATCCTTTTGATAAGCCACATCCAGAAGCCAGAAGCATTATTCGTATATCCAACGGCAATCGTATTTCCAAGAGCTTTATATCTCAGACTATCGGCGGATTTTCTTCGTCTCCCTTTGCTGTCGATCCATTCACCCATATCTGTCCATCCGTCCGGCAATCCTTGCAATCTTTCACATTCCATTGGGGTAAGCCTTCTCACGACCATATCTCCCGTTTGATCTGTCATGATTGCTTGTTGATCGTGCATGGTATCCAGAGTGTTCGCCACTTCTAACATACTCATCTGATGCAACTGTCCGTTGCCGACGCAAACAGCGTTAACCTGATTTCCACCAGTTCCCATTCTGGCAGTAAGTGTAGGACAAATTCCATCTGTAACAATTGTATTTTTCGTCGATGTCATTTCGATCAGGACAGGTTCGCTTGTTTCGTCAGAACTTTCTCTAATTCCGGCGGAAGTACTTTCCCTTTCGCTTTCGCTCTCTTCAAGATCCCTCGGCAGCACGTCTCGCTCAAAGAGTAAGTCGGGAGCGGTGAGTCCTCCAAAATCGACGATAAGCGCGATACGTTTTCTACGTTGGGCGCTTCCCCAAAATTGGCTGTCGCAAACTCGCCAAGCAAGGCTCCATTCTCCCATTTCAGAGTAGAGACATCCGGCGTTGGGCCACTCTCCCTTGTTAGGCAAAGGAACAACGGGCGCTTCCGGCTCGACGATCCTAATTGTTTCTGTGAGAACGACTTGGAAGTCTTTTCCTTTGTTTCCTCTTCCTGGACTGTCGAGTGCTGAGTTGACGTTTTCCCACACCATGTATCTTGGTCTGCAATTTTGATCGTTTCTTCCATTTTTTCTTTTGTCTTCCTCCCTCATTTCTTTGATAATTCTGATCTGTTCCATGAACAATCCTGATCTTTCACCGGCAATTCCAATCCGTTCATAGGATGCCCTCGAAATGTCAACGCATGGACTTCCACCTATGACACAATCTACTGACGGAAGATCGGCACCGTTTAGCTTCGTTATATCTCCGTAATGTCTCACAGTTTTCCTTCCTTATTAAAAGAACCCGTAGCTTTCGCTACGGGCTAGTTTATTGTTTCACTTCTTTATTCTTCGTTTGCCTTGTGAAAAGATCGTCTACTAATCAACTTTGCCAAAGCGGTTCTATATTCCTCTGCATTAAGATCGACAATCTTCTCTTTTGTAAATGCGGTTCCAACATACACATGCTTACCATCAAATTCTCCCGCATATTCAAGCTCAAGTTGATCATTGTATGGAATAAACCTATCTCCACTCCCCCAATTAGAAAATTGCCAATCAAGCTGATCAACATCGACAAGAAACTTTTCCCAGAGATCTCCGGGTAATTTTTCATTTAACTTGAAGAAGACGCGAATTCTAACCAAATTATCCATTCCTATCTCCGTTCTTCATGTGCTTGCCACATCCCGGACAATATTCTGTCAAAACAAGTCTATTTCTACGCCAGTCTTTCATTGCAAAAAAACCACAACTAGAACATTCATAATGCCCGTGATACTCTGGCGGCATCATTCCAGTCGGTTTTATCCATTCAGCTTCTTCTTTAGACGTTGGCTGTATTTTCTTTTCTAGATTCACAGTATCTCCAACGCCAACATATTGCACTTCTGAATAAATATATTCTGCCATTTCGTTTTCCTCCTTATAAAATGTGGGGTAATCTCCACTACCTCTCCGTAGTGGGTGTCGTAACCTTGCGGTCGCACGTCCTCGCGCCTGTGAGGTGTCGTGGTTTAGCCACCGACCTTCGCATGCGCCGTTCGTGACCTAGCGGTTAGCTACCTTGCGTCCAGCGGACGGAAGTGTTCGTAACGCGAGGGACGTGTTGCGTACATCCGTGCCCTTTCACTTAGCGCTAGCAACGGTTCATGTTCCCGTTCCGGCGCTAGCCGCCGGATAAGGGAACCACTCACCCGGTGGGAAGGCGCACGTAAAAGTGCACTACGTTCTTCTCCGTTTATTTTTCAAAATGCTTGGCTGTCAACAAGTTTCTTTGTGTTCGAGAATTTTGTGGATAATCTTACTGCTACATTCGCGGCAATATTTGTCCGAATAGCAATTTAAGAAATGAGAACCACAAGAAGGGCATTTATAGACGTTGTAATATCTGTCCTCTACCTTAACCTGGCAGACATAGATCCATTTGGCATTTTCTGTGTGACATGTTTCCATTTGTAATTTCCTTTCGCAATAAAAATGGAGGCCATGGTTTACACCACGGCCTCATGTCGTACTAGCAATTATTTGCTACGAGACATTGCTTCCTTCATATCTTGTAGCAAGGTTTTCATTACGTTTTCGTTTTCGTCAAATTTTGGATTGTTTAACCAATAATCGGTTTCTTCTGTGCTGTACTCGCTTATGTAGTAGTCTCTGTTCGGATACCAGAATTTCATTCCTCCGAACTTATTGCACCATTCCATAATAAACCAGTATCCAAGTCCGTTCTTCGGGTGCCACTTACCGTCACTTTCGCGGAATTCTCCTCCTCGCAACATCCAGTCAAGGATCTTGGGGTTTGAATTATCTCTAATGTTGCAAAATCTGCTATTGCTTTCCTTTTCAAGATGAGCACCGAACAAACACGCAAAACAACCAGTTCTGTCGCAACCAGTTGTATGAAATGATGGTCTCTCTTTGTCGAATATTCCTAAATCAAACAAGCTATCACTTTCATCTTGTGAAGTTTGGGTGTCTTTTACTACTTCACCGTACACATCTGCTATCTGCAATTTCTTTTCGTAAATGTAAAGTAATACGTCTTGCTCTGTCCAGAACGACATGGGATTACTAATCGGGAATTCCCCGTCATATAGATTGCATCCGTTATGTAACCATTGCATGGCTCTAACGGCAGATTCTGATGCTGTTTGTGCAGTCATCGGAGCGCATTTGGTTTTACTCCAGTAGATGTGAACCGGAGATTTCTTCAACACCCTACAACACCTTTTTGAAATATTGAATGGTGCAAATAATGCAAACTTATAATTTTCTCTACTATATCTTGAAGCTTTCGGTAGTTTTTTGCTTTCGTCCGATAGCTCAACTTCTATATCGTGCCCGTCATATTCTATAGCGTTGAGAACATCCGGCGGTTGGAAGAGCAATATTTCGCTTGGAATAGCACATTGTTTCAGAGCAATACACGCCGGGTTGTTCATCTTTAGTCCACCACGTCTATCTATTGCAGCGAAATCTGCCATGTATGGAGCGTTTGCGATTTCGCTTCTATCATCATTTCCGGCAATTTCCCTTTTAACTAATTCGTTTAGGTACTTTACCCCCCCCGTTATGCTTTCGGATATTTCTTTTGAAAAAAGAGGATATCCACTTTCTTCGATTATCTGAATGAATGTTTTCTTTGGTCTAATAGTTTCTACATTTTCTACTGTTTGTACAAATTTGACAACTTCTGGATATTCAAGCCCAGTATTTACAAATACCGCTTTAACATCTGGATACATTTCCCTTGCAATATGCAACAGAACAGTAGAATCTTTTCCACCAGAGAATGATACATATATCTTACCACCAAAATAATTGTACCATTCTCGAATTCTGTCTTTTGTTAGGGCGATCTTAGAGTTTAACGGCAAGCTTTGGAAATAATGAAGATCTTTGATTGTTCGTTTATTCGCCATTAAGAACCTCCTATGAAAATATATGGACATAAAGATATAGAGTCCCTATTCATAGGTTTCTCTGTTTTAAATGGCAACTACTTTTCTGTGCAATTAAAAAAGACCCCGTGGTTTCCCACGGGGCAAATATTCCTTAATAGTAGCAACAGCTTAAACTCGGTTGTTTTTCGGTGATCAGATATTCTATCGCTTCGAAGAACCCATTCCATTTCGCTTTATCTATCGAATTCGTAAGCGCTTCTAGATCATCCATTCGATCTACAACATCCGTCAACCAATCTACATATTCGCTTAAAGCGTCAATACATTCCTGCATCTGGTAACCCCTATCGGATTCTTGCAATCCTTCAGACATATTATCATAAGCACATTGTTCTTCATCCATCAGCATTTCCAGATCTGTTTTGGCATCATCGTATTCGTCTTTTACGTTGACAAACTTTTCAAGATCACCTTTTGCTTTCTGATACTCGGCGAGTAATGCATCAACTCTCTTTTCTACGGCTTTAATCTCTTTTCTTCTCTGATTATTCATATTTTTCTCCTTTTCCAGTTATGTTTAAATGGATTGTTGTTATCCAATTGTTCTATTACAATAGTTCGTTCATAATTTCGGATGATTTCTTTTTGGCGGCATCGGATTTAACTATGTATCTTTGCGTCACCGAAACACTGCTATGACCAACGGCATCTCGGACAAGCTCGATGTCGCCAGTTTTATCATATAATACAGTGCAAAACGCAGCTCTTAGTTTGTGAGGAGCAAGTTTTTGATTAACCCCTGCTTCTGTGCTTAACTTAACCATATTTGAAATTGCGCACGGAGTAATTCGTTTCCTTTGTAGAGAAATAAATAATGCCTCGCTTTCTGCGTTCTTTTCATCTAGTAATTTCTGTCTAACTTTAAGCCATTCAATCAAGCAGTCGCAAACCTTTTGCCCCAATATATAGGTATGTGTTTTGTGTCTTTTATCTACAACCGTCAGTTTTCTATTTTTTAAATCGAGATCATCAACGTTTATTTCGCTCATTGCTGTTTCTCGCATACCAGTTGTAATGAATAACGTTACAATTGCAACATTACGAGCAACCCAATCCTTATCTTCTCCGTTTCTAGCAGATCCAGTTCTTGCCCCGTCTACTATTTTGCTTAAGTCTTCGGCTGTCAATCGTACTCTTTTCACATTGTCAGCGTTTTTTACATTATCAATAGACTCCATTAAATTTTTATTCTGAATACCTTGAACAGAAAGATACTTAAAGAAGCTGTTTAGTATAGAATGATTTAACTTCCTATACGAGAAACTTGTTTCTTCGATACTGCCATCTTTATTTCTTTTGATCGCAAGACCGTGAAGATATCTTGTAATGTCGGATTGCTTTATTTTTGACAGATCTACGTCTTGTGGATTGCCCGGAAGCGAATTGATAAATCCACGAATGGTTCGTAAGTATTGCTGGCATGTCATGGGTTCCTTTGATACTGCAATGTTGCTGTAATAATCCGTGCATATTTCAGGCAAACCCTTAAGGATTTCTTCAATATTTCGCTCAACCGACAACTGGTGCTCAATTCTTCCTTTCATAGATATCTCCTTTCGCTTATTATTTTCCTTTGTTAGCCTTCTTAGTGGCATACCATTTTTTTACCTTTTCAAGATCGCTCCCGTTTAATTGAAATGGTTTTTCTCCGATCTTATTACAGTACCACCCATGACTTAGAAGATATTCATTGTTTACTGCTGTTAAGACATTGCCAGAATCACAGCACGTCTTCCATTGTTGCCTATATTCTGCCATCCATTTCCGTATGTAAATGATTGGTATAATAAGCCCAACTAAAATCGCACCAATTCCAAATGGCCAACAGAAAAACAAAAACATGAGCGTAATCGGTATTTTTTCAATATCTCCAGCATTCATTAATCTTGGAGCTGGCGGATAGTCACCGTAATAACACGTCACTTTGATTTCATTACCAATCACTTCTTCTTTTCCCATATTTTCACCTTTCGCTTAAAGTAACAATTTCATTTATTATAGCTCAATTTCTCGATAAATGCAATGACTTTATTGTTTAAATACAATTGAGTATATTCATTTATAGTGACGCAAATCCTGCATCTACAAAAGGCACAGTTCCTTTCGCTTCGGCTAATATGATATCAACATATGATAACCATCTTGTTTGTTCGAATTCCCCTCTCCAATTTCGATGAATAAACGACACTACAATTCCGTGCGGATACACACCTTTTATTGTGCATTTCTTTCTGATTATTTCTTTCTTGGTTGTCCCTGTCCAAACAATCGTATCAATCAAAACCTTGTCTCCCTTGTTCATGTTAGCTTTAATCGTTTCAATATTTTTCTTTAAAATTTTCATATCCGATCTCCCATTCTATAATCTGATAAATCTTCCACCGCAAGCTGCGCATCTGTAATTCTCGGGGTGTTTAGTAAACGCACTTGCTTTCGCTCTGCCAACTATTGCCCCACATTTCTGGCATCTGAACTTGTATCTGTCTACTCTTACAATTGCATCAACCCCTTTTTCTTCCGAAGAAGTTGCGCGTTTGACATCATAACCAAATTCCTGCTTTACCTTTGCGGCATAGGCTTTCCATACCTTTCCATGATTCCAGCAATCTGGACAAGTATGAAGTATCTCGTGCATAACCGTAGTAAGCAATCCGTTTTTATCAACTCCATCAGCGAGGAGCCTCTGGTTGATCTTGATCGTAAACCCGGCGGGTGTTCTCTGACACACTCCCCATCTTTTAGTTCCCTTTCTGTCGGGTTCAACATCGACGATCTTCCCATAAGGAATTCCGAGCTGTTTGCATTGCGTTCGGCAAAGCTCGTAGGCTTCCTGTAATTTAGCTCCTTCGATTCGAGTTCCTTCCTTATTATATAGCACTGGCATACAGCTTTTCTCCTTTAAGATTTCTCACATATTCTTCCGCCTGTCGTTTCGCTTCCTTGATGATCGTGTCACCGTTCTCGTAGCCAGTTAGGAAGAAGTATTCGTCACTACGAAACCAGTTTTCCAGTCCCCGCGAATTAAACTCTTCTCCGTCAACTGCCTTTCGTCGATGACCTCTCTCTAACACGTAAGCGGTTTTCAGATCTTCGAAAGCCTGATGGCAAATCCCGGCGGCGAGCCTATGATAGCCAGTTAAACTGTCGTACTGTCCTGCTCTTACAATTCCTGTCTTCGACATCCTTCATTTCCTTTCTTATTCGTACTCTTTGTGCAATATCCAATCGAGCCAACTCTCTACGTCATCAAGCGTTCGCTTTGTAATGTTCTCAAATTCCGTGTCATTTTCTGCTATTGTATGGGTGGAATAGTCTCCGTCTACCCCAACAAGTGTTGCAACGGGGCGCCCATATTCATCGAATTCTACGTTAATTTCAATTGTGTTTGACAGCATACAATCATCTCCCTTCTTCAACTGGAATATAGTCGTTTTCCTTTCGCTTAGTGTTCGATGAACAAAACCTGTTCACCGGCGTGCAATGTCCAACAACCACAACCAACCCTTGCGCAATCGGTGCAATTGCCTCCACACCACTTAGCGCCATCGGCGGCGGTGGTAGTGCCGTCCTTAAAGATGACGTGAGCCTCCGGCAGATCATGAGGATTTGGCATCTCAAGACCGGGCCATGCACTAAACAGCAAGTGCAAGTTGTCGGGGATTTCCATCCCCCTCTCTAATTCTCCGTTGACAATCTCGTACTTCTTGGTAAAGCACAGGATTTCGCAATGCTTATTTCGCTTTGCAATCTCTACCATCTTGCGGAGGTAGGTTGCATCAGGAATGTCCCCGGAAACATGGAATCTAAAAAATCGAGACACCATGATGGCAGCCTCGACTTCTCTCCAATATCTATCAGGTTCTTCTAAAAGGATTTTTAAGTTCCTTTCGTCAGCGTCCTTTACGTTGCTCCGCAATCTTTCGAGCCTTGCGGCGTAACACTTCTTGTAACAGGGTGCATCAGGTCGGCAAGTAGTCCATGCCGGAAGACTAACGCTCTGGATCGGCCCCATCTTGGTGTTTCCTTTGCTAATGCAAACTCTTTTCATGCTACTTTCCTCCTTTTTTCAAATGCAGTTTTGTATTTCGCATACTCTTTTACTTCGTCGTATCCCGCCGATTTCAGAATGTCTTTCCTTTCCCTTTCGGTTAGCTTTCGAACAATCCGAATGTCTGACGTGATACTCCATGTTCCCTTACCTGCCTCACGGAAGAAGTAGTATCCATTCTCTGGAACCTTATCCGCAAAGCATTTTCCTGGCAATTTTGCCACTTCGCTGTTATAATCTGTAGTTGCGTTGTATTCGACCAAACACCAAACTCGGCGACCAGTCTTCCAACGCGATTTGTAACAACCCGTTTCCGAGCCATCATATCCCTTGAGCCACGGGGCATCTGGCAGACTTCCGATGTGCCATCCTCCTCTCTTTGCGAAGCCTTTTGTCGGCAAGTATTCTGCCCGTAACCAAACGCCTGTCTTAGTTTCGCTATTTGCTCCAATAAAAAGCGGGAACAGTTGCCCGTCCCCGTTCTCTTCAAAGAGCTTGTATCCAGTTTTAGTTTTCACGTACATCACCAACCTCTCTCATTATTTTATTGTATATTGCAATTCCAGTTTCTCTTTCGAGCGGTATTTCATACGGTTCGTCATCGTCATCGTTGGAATTTGTTGCATAAGCAATTATCTTTGTTGCAACTTTGTCCTCAATGACTATCATAATTTCATACCATCCATCCAGATCAAGCTGATCTTTCGGCAAATCTGCAAAGAATGGCTTAAAGCCACGAGCGGCTCTCAGCTTATCGAATTCCATATCAAACTCGACTGTCTGCATTATATCCACATCAATTGCTTGTATCATCAGTTCATCTTTATCTATGTAATAATAATACGCATCAGAAAGCCAAATGTAGTCTTCAATATATTCAGGCGTTAATTTCATTTTCGATCTCCTTTCCATATCCGATGTACGTTATGTTTTTTTGCTGTTCGCGTTCAATACAGACTACAAACTCTTCGCCTTTGTACGTAATCTTCCATTCACCGAAGAACTTGCTAATAGCATCTGTACAAGCAACTTCTATACCGTCTTCATAGAGAATTGCTTCACCCCAAGGTAGATTATGTCCGTCAGGTTCATACTCAACCCCGCAAATTCTTATTACCATGCAATACGGGGAAGCGAGGTTAATTATGTATCCTAACACTTCGCCTTCAGGTACACATTCAGCTTTGCTTTTCGGTTCGTGGGTAAGCATATAGTCGATTTCTTCAGCATCTTTAATCGGAATGTAGATTTTTACCATTATTCTGTTCTCCCTTCTAAGATATATTCAACTGCCTTCTGAGCTTTTCCGGCGGCTGAGACAATAAAGCGGTTGTCGTTCTTAAGAACTCTGAGCCAGCTCTGTAAGTAGGCGGCGCTGTTTTGATCCGTCTTTTCCGTTTCGATGCCGACGTAATTAAGCAGGAACGCACTGCCCATTTCGGCGACAAGCTCTTCTTTGCTGTAATCTTCGCTACCGAAAGCGGCGAGCTTAGTTCCGTTCTCAAAGCGGTTCAGTCTGGAACTATGTCCAGTAGAATGAACCATCTCGTGGAAGAGGGTTGCATAGTAATCGTTTGCCTTCTTGTACTGCCGAATTTGAGGAACATGGATGTAATCCATTGTCGGCGAGTAGTATGCCTTATTTGTGGTTGCGTCTTCGATCTTGATGTGTTCCCTTGTGGAATAATCAATCTTGATCTTTTCGGCAGCTTCAATCGGGTTTGTCTCGGTGAGCTTTGCCTTGTCGAGAGGCTCTACACCGTCAACCTGACTGATGTGAAAAACGGGCAGATACCGGAGGACTGGAACAGTTACCTTTTCAGTCACGGTTTCGCCCGCTTCGTTTACCTTTTCTCTTTCGACTGGAGTGATCTTCCAGAAGACCACGAATTCGCTTTTCTCTCCCCGGCGGACTTTGCCGCCGAGTTCGTTCCACTGCTTGAAGCTTGCCCATTCGCCGGGTTTACTAAGCAAGCACTGGTTGAGAATGCTGTACGACTTTTTGCTTACTCGGTTGAAAGCACCGCCGTCAATTCCGGCGGCACCCGACCAAGGCCGTTCCCACGGGATCACACCGCCTTCCATCATTTTGATGAACTTGTCGGTGATCATTTCGTATACATTTGTATTTGCCATTTCGCTTCCTCCTCTTATTCTGCAAAACTTGGGCCACACTTTACATACTCATATTGCAACATGGACATAATAAAATATATTAGATCATCGTTTACCTCCTCACCGTTGTCTTCGAGATAAGCTTTACTATCAATAATGTAACCGCCAGCTCCTAGATATGCTCCCCAATATTCACCTCCTTCCAACGATTTCCGTTCTAATTCTTTTGCCATTTCGCTTGTAATTCCAGTATAGTAAGCAATACTTCCGTGGTCATTGTACGTAAAGATGTACGTCTCAATTTCTGGGCAATACAAATCACTTTCATTGTAGAGCGTTTCAAGCATCTGTTCCGGCGACGTGAATCTGATTTCTTTCATTTCGTTTCCTCCTCTATAACCCAAGCAATAAAACAACCAGTAATTGTTGTCCCAACAACAACTCCAAGTAAAAATCCTAAAAAGGCATCCATTAGCTCGCCTCCTTTCCGTTGCAGCTTTTGACTGTTTCCGGCATTACCTCAAACAATTCTGGATCTTCCCGTCCCTGATTCGGCGGGATGATATATGTGCAGATTGCAGTCTGTAACAGGTATCCTTCAATCATTTCTCCGTTGTCACATCTTTTCCCTTTGAACAGCTTCCCCATTATTCATCCTCCTTTTTGATTGTCTTTGCAATTTTCCACGATCCGTTTTCCATGTTCAGCCTTACGATTTCCGTTCGATCTGGAAATTTGCGATAATAGTAACGATATCTGTTTGTGTCTACCACGCCGTTTCTCAGCACTTCTTCAATCAATTCTTTCTTCATGCTTCTACCTCCTGAGCAAGATCGTCGAGCAGTTCTTTTCTGATGACTACACCATCCATTTGCAGATGGACAATGAATCTGCTTTTTAACTCATTTATCGTCTTTCTTGTTACTGGCTTTCCGGCTTCTTCAAGTGCGTTCACAATGTCTTCTTCCGTCCAATTCTCTGTGTAGAAAGGCTTGTCGGATATGCACATTTCCTTCCATTCGGCGGCAACCTTGTCGTTTTCCTTTGCGACGCTCAGGAATTTCTTGTCGATGTGTTCGGTAATTAGCCTTACGAAATCCTGTTCAAGATTGGCAATAACCTTATCAGTGTTCTTCAACAATTTTTTCATACAGTCATAATAATCCCAACCGTCCTTTCCTTTGATATACCCCATGTTAATTATACGAGGCCCAACTGTACTAGACATACTATTGTATTTTGCGATTCTCATATCTTGCGTTTCGGTTTCGGCATCAATCATGATTATAATTTCATAGTCATGATCGTCTGATATTCCAGTTTTAAGTGCTATTTGCTTAAATGGTGTTTTTCCAGAAAAGAATACGTCGGTCAGAGGTTTCAGCTTTGCCTTAAATACATCCAACATTCTTTGCTCTTCGTTATCAATGTCCTCGCGCATTGCCCTAGTTTCGGCGGCGAGTCTTTCAATCTCTTCGTTTGCCTTGTTGACGTTGCTCATAAACTCTTCAAAATTCATCATATCTTTTCTCCTTTTGATTTATCCAACGGTTACACCGTTCCACAGTTCGCACCACCACGGGCG
>OCVV011236855.1_pt1 | contig 42989 bp, 33 predicted proteins | sample 1539721 | NCBI WGS metagenome assembly OCVV01 (sample SAMN02144230, study PRJEB22623) | gut metagenome | biome: sheep rumen | host: Ovis aries | place: New Zealand | reverse complement strand
TCATCAACCATATCACACTTGTTAAGGAATACGATGATGTAAGGAACGTTAACCTGACGAGCAAGAAGGATATGCTCTCTTGTCTGAGCCATAACTCCATCAGTTGCAGCAACAACGAGGATAGCACCATCCATCTGTGCAGCACCAGTGATCATGTTCTTAACGTAGTCAGCATGTCCCGGGCAGTCAACGTGAGCATAGTGGCGAGCTTCTGTCTCATACTCAACGTGAGCTGTAGAAATAGTGATACCACGCTCTCTCTCTTCCGGAGCCTTATCAATGTTAGCGAAATCAACAGCAGAGTTACCAGCTACTCTCTCAGAAAGTACCTTTGTAATAGCTGCTGTAAGAGTTGTCTTACCATGGTCAACGTGACCGATTGTACCAATGTTTACATGTGGTTTTGTTCTTTCAAACTTAGCCTTTGCCATTTTAAAAATCCTCCTAAATAGTTTAACCCTTATCGGTTTGTTAATATACGACCGGGCGGGGATCCCACCCGACCTCAGCACTAATCTTGATTATATAAAACGACTGAAAATATTTCAAGTATATTTGTAGGCTAATACAAAGAAATTTGCATTATTTTTTGAAATATATAGTCATTTTACAGATAACGGGTTGACATAACGCCTAACCCTTCATCCCGTCTTAGCCCTTCTGTGAAAGAACCTTCTCCTGAACGTTCTTTGGACACTGCTCATATCTCTCGAAGAACATAGAATAGTTACCACGTCCCTGAGTTCTTGAACGAAGGTCTGTTGAGTATCCGAACATTTCAGCAAGTGGAACATAAGCCTTTACAAGCTTACCATTACCAACATCCTCCATGCCTTCAACACGTCCACGACGGCTGTTAAGGTCACCGATAACATCACCCATGTAATCAGCAGGCATAGTTACCTCAACCTTCATGATAGGCTCAAGAAGTACAGGATTACCCTTCTTCATGGCGTCCTTAAATGCCATAGAACCGGCAATGTGGAATGCCATCTCAGATGAGTCGACTTCATGATATGAACCATCATATACTTCAGCTTCAACACCAAGTACAGGATATCCACCAAGAACACCTGCCTGTGCAGCTTCTTCGATACCCTCACCGATAGCCGGGATATATTCCTTAGGAATATTACCACCAACAACAGTTGAGGAGAACTTGAACTGCTCTTCACCGTTAGGATCCATAGGTGTGAACTTAACTTTACAATGTCCGTACTGACCACGACCACCAGACTGCTTTACGTACTTGGAATCAACATCTACAGGTGTTGTAAATGTCTCCTTGTAGGAAACCTGAGGAGCACCAACATTTGCCTCAACCTTGAACTCACGAAGCAGACGGTCAACGATGATCTCGAGGTGAAGCTCACCCATTCCGGCAATGATTGTCTGACCTGTCTCTGTGTTTGTATGTGTCTTGAATGTAGGATCCTCTTCAGCCAGCTTAGCAAGAGCATCAACCAGCTTGTCCTGTCCATCCTTTGTCTTAGGCTCGATAGCGAGCTCGATAACAGGATCCGGGAATTCCATAGATTCAAGTATTACAGGATGCTGCTCATCACAGATTGTATCACCTGTAGTAGTATTTTTAAGACCTACTATAGCAGCGATATCACCAGAGTAAACTCTGTCTATATCCTGTCTGTTATTAGCGTGCATCTGAACGATACGTCCAACACGCTCTTTCTTATTCTTAACTGCATTGAGTACATAAGAACCCTTAGCAAGTGTTCCTGAATATACTCTGATGAATGCAAGCTTACCAACAAATGGATCAGCTGCAATCTTGAATGCAAGAGCTGCAAAAGGCTCATCATCAGATGACTTCTTTGTAATCTCATTTCCTTCAAGGTCTGTACCCTTGATGTCAGGAATATCTGTTGGTGCAGGCATGAACTCGATAACTGCATCCAGCATCTTCTGGATACCCTTGTTCTGATGTGCTGAACCACAGCATACAGGAACTACACGTCCCTTCTCTCCTGCAGGATCATCTATCGGAGCACATGTACCGGCTCTAAGAGCTGCCTTAAGCTGATCGATAGTAGGTGTCTCACCTTCAAGGTAAGCCATCATAAGATCATCATCAAGCTCGCAGCATGTCTCTACAAGATTTGTATGCCACTCCTCTGCAAGATCCTTATAATCATCAGGAATATCAACGATTGAGATATCCTCGCCCTTATCATCATTATAGATATAAGCCTTCATCTCGAAAAGATCGATGATTCCTTCAAAATAGTCTTCCTTACCGATAGGGATATTGATAACTACCGGCTTCTTACCAAGACGGGTTTTGATTTCTTCAACTGTGTTATAGAAATCAGCACCAAGTATGTCCATCTTATTAACAAATGCCATACGTGGTACATGGTATGTATCTGCCTGACGCCATACATTTTCTGACTGAGGCTCTACACCACCCTTAGCGTCAAATACACCTACGGCACCATCAAGAACACGAAGTGATCTCTCAACCTCGACAGTAAAATCTACGTGTCCCGGGGTATCGATGATATTGATACGATGCTCAAGTGCGCCTGGCTTTGGCTTGCAATTCTCCTGTACTGTCCAGTGACAGGTGGTTGCAGCCGAAGTGATAGTGATACCACGTTCCTGCTCCTGAGCCATCCAGTCCATGGTTGCAGTACCTTCGTAGGTTTCACCAATCTTGTAGTTAACGCCTGTATAATAAAGAATTCTCTCTGTAAGAGTAGTCTTACCAGCATCGATGTGAGCCATGATACCGATATTTCTTGTTCTCTCTAATGGATATTCTCTTCCAGCCAAGACTGTTTCCTCCTTTTACTAGAATCTGAAATGAGCAAATGCCTTATTAGCCTCTGCCATTCTGTGCATTTCTTCCTTACGCTTTACAGATGCACCGGTGTTGTTAGATGCATCGATAAGTTCATTTGCAAGACGTTCTTTCATTGTCTTCTCAGTTCTCTTACGTGAGAATGCTGTGATCCAACGAAGACCAAGAGCCTGTCTTCTATCAGGTCTTACATCGATAGGTACCTGATATGTTGCTCCTCCGATACGTCTGGCCTTAACCTCGAGAAGTGGCATAACATTTTCCATTGCGGCTTCAAAAACCTCAATAGGCTCCTTGCCAGTCTGCTCTTTAATAAGATCAAAGGCTCCGTAAACGATCTTCTCTGCAACACCCTTCTTACCATCAAGCATAATGTTGTTGATAAGACGAGTAACAACCTTGTTGTTGTAAATAGGATCAGCAAGTACGTCTCTTTTTGCGATATGTCCTTTACGTGGCACGGTTCTTCCCTCCTTAATAATAATTAATTCTTAGGTACTCACACCTTATTTCATGTGTGCTCCGCGCTGTTTGTTCAGCAGGATTACGAGTATATAAAATGAAACCCATACCCTCATCAACCAGCGACGGTAACTGTTACGGACGGTAAGTCTTACTTAGCATCCTTTGGACGCTTAGCACCGTACTTTGAACGTGCCTGACGTCTCTTAGCAACTCCTGCTGTATCAAGAGTACCACGAATAATGTGATATCTTGTACCAGGAAGGTCCTTTACTCTTCCTCCACGTACGAGAACAACGCTGTGCTCCTGAAGGTTGTGACCTTCGCCCGGAATGTAGCTTGTTACTTCGATACCGTTAGAAAGACGAACTCTGGCTATCTTACGCATAGCTGAGTTAGGCTTCTTAGGGGTTGCTGTCTTAACAGCTGTACATACACCTCTCTTCTGTGGTGAGCTCTTATCTGTTGACTTCTTTCTAAGTGAGTTGTAGCTCTTCTGAAGAGCAGGAGCTGTAGACTTCTTAACTGCTGTCTGTCTACCCTTTCTGACTAACTGGTTAAATGTTGGCATGTTTTCACCTCCGTTCTTTTAATTGTCATGCTCTGTCAGCCGCCAAAAAAATATTGGGCATGCTTTTACGCACGCCCAAATATTATACATATATTAAATCTTAATGTCAATGCCTTTTTTATCCAGACAAAACATTTTCAGCTATTTAGTCAGCGACTACTCCTCTGAATCATCCGCATCATCTGCGTCTTCGGATTCATCCTTGACGAAATCACCAACATTTTCATCAGATACAAGGATAGTTTCCTCTCCATCATCTTCATAATCGCCAGTATCATACTCTGTACTGCCTTCTGTTCCGATGATTTCGTCGCTATATGTTCCATCCTCATACTTATCGTCATATTCTTCGCCAGAATAGTCATCATCCTCGAAATCAATATCTCTTACATAATCAGTATCAAGCTTGACGCTTCTATAACGCTTCATACCTGTACCGGCAGGGATAAGCTTACCAATAAGTACATTTTCCTTAAGACCGATAAGCGGATCAACCTTACCCTTGATAGCTGCATCAGTAAGTACCTTGGTTGTCTCCTGGAAGGATGCAGCAGAAAGGAATGAGTTAGTAGCAAGAGCAGCCTTAGTAATACCCAGAAGAATACGGTTTGCAACTATAGGGCGCATACCCTCTTCTTCAAATATCTCATTCATTTCATCTATATCAAGTACATCAGCAAGAGTTCCAGGGAGATACTCTGAATCACCGGCATCTTCGATACGTGTCTTCTTGAGCATCTGACGAACTATGATCTCGATATGCTTATCGTTGATCTCAACACCCTGTGAACGGTAAACCTTCTGAACCTCGCGAATCATGTAATTCTGAACTGCAGACACACCCTTTATCTTAAGGATATCATGAGGATTTACAGAACCTTCTGTAAGCTCATCACCCGCTTCGATAAGAGCACCATCTTCAACTCTTACTCTTGATCCGTAAGGAATGAGGTAAGCCTTATTCTCACCTGTTTCAGCGTTAGTAACTACTACTTCCTTCTTACGCTTGGTCTCTCTGATCTCAACCTTACCGGCAAAATCAGATATAATAGCAAGACCCTTTGGCTTACGAGCCTCAAATATCTCCTCTACTCTAGGAAGACCCTGTGTGATATCGCCACCGGCAACACCACCTGAGTGGAAGGTTCTCATAGTAAGCTGTGTACCAGGCTCACCGATTGACTGAGCAGCTATGATACCAACAGCCTCACCAACCTGTACTGCCTGTCCGGTTGCCATGTTTGCACCATAACACTTAGCACAGATACCAAGATGGCACTTACATGTAAGTACAGATCTTATCTTCAGCTTGGCATCTGCTCTGACCTCACCCTTCTCAGCGTCATAGAAAGGAAGCTTATTATCTGTCTGAACACCATACTTTATTATCTTTTCAGCTCTTGCAGGAGTAATCATATGATTAATCTTTACAAGCATATTGCCTTCAGCATCAAAGATGCTTTCAGCAGCATAACGACCTGTGATTCTCTCCTCGAAGCTTTCAATCTCTTCCTTGGTATCTGCTGTACCAGACTTCTCTATAAATGCCTTTACATATATTCCCGGTTTTTCATCCTTGGAATCAGCAGCACAGTCTGTCTCTCTGATGATTATATCCTGAGATACATCTACCAGACGTCTTGTCAGATAACCTGAGTCGGCTGTACGAAGAGCCGTATCAGAAAGTCCCTTACGGGCACCATGTGCTGACATAAAGTATTCCAGTACATCAAGTCCTTCACGGAAGTTAGACTTGATAGGAAGCTCTATAGTTGCACCGGTAGTATCAGCCATAAGTCCACGCATACCTGTAAGCTGTTTGATCTGCTGATCTGAACCACGGGCACCGGAGTCGGCCATCATGTATATATTATTGTACTTATCAAGTCCATCCAGAAGAGCCTTGGTAAGATTATTATCCGCATTCTCCCACTGCTTAACAACAGTCTTCTTACGCTCTTCCTCTGTCAGGAAGCCAAGCTCGAAGAAGTGATTAACTTCATCAACTCGCTGCTGTGCGTCAGCCAGAAGCTGTTTCTTGCTTTCCGGAATGGTCATATCAGCGATAGAAACAGATATACCACTAAGTGTTGAATATCTGTAACCAAGAGCCTTGATATCATCAAGAACCTCTGCTGTCTTTGTAGCACCGTGTATATTGATACATTTGTTAAGTATCTTCTTCAGATCACCCTTCTTAACCAGCTTATTAATCTCAGGTTCAAGAACGGTTTCAGGATTAGTTCTGTCAACAAAACCAAGATCCTGAGGAATTATCTCATTGAAAATGAGTCTTCCAAGTGTAGTCGCTACAAAGCCTGAAACTGTAGTTCCATCCTGCATCTCAGCAGACTTCTTGATATATATCTTCTGCTGAAGAGTTATGTCCTTGTTGTCATAAGCAAGAAGCGCTCTGTCGAGATTAATAAACTTATGACCAATCAGGTCCTGTGTCTTTGCAACTATAGTCTTATAGAAGGTCTGAGCAGGAGCTTTGGTCTTCTTATCAGCCTTGGTAATCTTCTTAACAACGGTTATTCTGACTTTATCTGTACCTTCCAGCTCGCCAGCCTCTGCAGCAGCTTTTACAGCATCCAGATTAGCCTTTTCATCCTCAAGAACGAATTCCTTCTTAATCTCATCTTCTGTATATTCACATTCCTTGAACTTATCCATAGTCAGATAGTAGATACCAAGTACCATATCCTGTGAAGGAACAGATACAACGCCACCATCAGAAGGCTTAAGCAGGTTATTAGGTGACAGAAGAAGGAAACGGCACTCAGCCTGAGCCTCAACCGAAAGTGGAAGATGCACAGCCATCTGGTCTCCATCGAAGTCGGCATTAAATGCCATACATACAAGCGGGTGAAGCTTTATAGCCTTACCTTCAACAAGTATTGGTTCAAAAGCCTGAATACCAAGTCTATGAAGTGTAGGAGCTCTATTAAGCATAACCGGGTGTTCCTTGATAACATCCTCAAGAATATCCCATACGCCTGCTTCCAGTCTCTCAACCTTCTTCTTGGCAGCCTTGATATTGTCAGACTTACCACGTGATACCAGTTCCTTCATAACGAAAGGCTTGAACAGCTCGATAGCCATTTCCTTAGGAAGACCACACTGATATATCTTAAGCTCCGGTCCTACTACGATAACTGAACGTCCTGAATAGTCAACACGCTTACCAAGAAGATTCTGACGGAATCTACCCTGCTTACCCTTAAGCATCTCGGAAAGAGACTTAAGAGATCTTGAACCAGGTCCTGTTACAGGACGGCCGTGACGTCCATTATCTATAAGTGAATCCACTGCTTCCTGAAGCATTCTCTTTTCGTTACGAACAATAATGTCAGGAGCCGATATCTCAAGAAGCTTCTTGAGACGATTATTTCTGTTAATAATTCTTCTGTAAAGATCATTAAGATCTGATGTAGCAAAACGACCACCATCAAGCTGTACCATAGGTCTAAGATCCGGAGGTATAACAGGAACCACATCAAGTATCATCCATTCAGGCTTATTGCCGGAATTTCTGAACGCTTCAACCACTTCGAGCTTCTTGATGATCTTGCTCTTCTTCTGACCTGTAGCGCCCTCCAGCTCTTCTCTAAGACTAGCCGCCTCAGCATCAAGGTCAACCTTCTTAAGAAGCTCCTTTACAGCCTCAGCACCCATTCCAACTCTAGGCGCTTTGACTTCGCCAGTTTTTATCTCCGAAAGAACATTTCTATATTCCTGCTCTGTCAGTATATCTCTTTCCTTAAGGTTTGTATCACCCGGATCAATTACTATATATGCAGAGAAATAAAGAACTCTTTCAAGCTCACGGGGTGATATATCAAGAAGGAGACCTATCCTGCTAGGTATTCCCTTGAAATACCAGATATGTGATACCGGGCATCCAAGCTCAATATGTCCCATACGCTCACGACGTACATTTGCCTTTGTGACCTCTACTCCACAACGATCACAGACAACGCCCTTATAACGTATCTTCTTGTACTTACCACAGTGACATTCCCAGTCCTTTGTTGGTCCGAATATTTTCTCACAGAACAGACCATCTCTTTCAGGCTTCCAGGTTCTGTAATTAATGGTTTCAGGCTTTGTAACCTCGCCATATGACCACTCTCTTATCTTTTCAGGAGATGCAAGACCAATCTTGATAGCATCAAAGTATATAGGCTGTTCCTGCTCTGTATCTATGTTTATCGCCATGTTCTCTTTCTCCTCCATTAATCCTCATTATCATCTACATCATAGTTATCAGCTTCAGACTGAAGTGTACTTTCAGCAACATACTCGCCTGTATCATCAATCTCGCCATAACCACTCTTTTCAAGGTCGCCCTCATACTTAGTGTCTGTACCTTCCAGAAGATCCCTGGTATCCTTGTCATAATCCTTGACTCCACCAAGTTCAACCTCTGTACCCTGATCATCAAGAACTCTTACATCAAGTCCCAGTGACTGGAACTCTTTCAGAAGCACCTTGAAGGATTCCGGTGTACCCGGATCAGGAATATTCTCGCCCTTGATAATAGCCTCATAGGTCTTAACACGTCCATAGATATCATCAGATTTAACAGTAAGTATCTCCTGAAGTGTTGATGATGCTCCATAAGCCTCAAGAGCCCAAACCTCCATCTCTCCGAATCTCTGTCCACCGAACTGAGCCTTACCACCAAGTGGCTGCTGGGTTACAAGTGAATAAGGACCTGTTGAACGGGCATGAATCTTATCATCTACCAGATGGTGCAGCTTGAGGTAATGCATGAAACCAATCGAAACAGGTGCCGGTATAGCTTCTCCGGTACGTCCGTCTCTAAGCTGAACCTTACCGGTCTCATCTATAGGAACGCCCTTCCACTCTTCTCTATGAGCACGGTTATCATAAAGGTACTTCATAACGCCTTCATCTACGGCATCCTTATACTTAGCCTCAAATTCTTCCCAGGATGTATTGACATAATCATTTGCCATACGAAGTTCCTTGGTAATATCCTCCTCCTTTGCTCCATCGAAGATAGGTGTGGATACCTTGAAGCCAAGAACCTCAGAAGCAAGTCCAAGGTGAAGCTCAAGAACCTGACCTATATTCATACGGGAAGGAACGCCGAGAGGATTAAGCACGATATCCAGAGGACGTCCGTTTGGAAGGAATGGCATATCTTCTACCGGAAGCACACGTGAAACGACACCCTTGTTACCGTGACGACCAGCCATCTTATCTCCGACTGATATCTTTCTCTTCTGTGCTATATAAACACGAACAGACTTGGTAACTCCAGGAGGAAGCTCATCACCATTCTCCCTTGTAAATATCTTTATATCCATTACAACACCGTAAGCACCATGAGGTACTCTGAGTGATGTATCTCTTACTTCTCTAGCTTTTTCACCGAAGATTGCACGAAGCAGCTTTTCTTCTGCTGTAAGCTCTGTCTCACCCTTAGGCGTAACCTTACCTACCAGAATATCTCCGGCACGAACCTCAGCACCGATACGCACGATACCATTTTCATCGAGGTTTTTAAGAGCATCCGAGCTAAGTCCGGAAAGATCTCTTGTGATCTCCTCAGGTCCAAGCTTTGTATCTCTTGCATCTGATTCATATTCTTCAATATGAACTGATGTATATACATCCTCCTTAACCAGTCTTTCTGAAAGAAGAACCGCATCCTCGTAGTTATAACCTTCCCAGGTCATGAATCCGATAAGAGGATTCTTTCCAAGAGCAAGCTCACCGTTTGAGGTAGAAGCACCATCAGCTATAACCTCACCAGCCTTGACTCTGTCACCTCTGAACACGATAGGTCTCTGATTCATACAGTTACCCTGGTTACTACGTGCAAACTTAATTACATGATATTCATCTGTAGTGCCATCATCACATCTTACTATGATCTTTTCACTGGAGGAAAGCTCTACCACACCATCTCTCTTCGCGATGATAGTTACACCGGAATCGACAGCCGCTTTAGCCTCCATTCCTGTACCAACTACAGGTGCCTCAGTTTTAAGAAGCGGAACTGCCTGACGCTGCATGTTGGAACCCATCAGCGCACGGTTAGCATCATCATTCTGCAGGAATGGTATCATGGATGTAGCTACTGAGAATACCATTCGAGGGGACACATCCATGAAGTCTATATCTCTCTTAGGGAATACAGATGTTTCCTCACGGCGACGTCCGGCAATATTTTTATTAATAAAATGATTATTCTCATCAAGTGGCTCTGATGCCTGGGCAACTATATAGTTATCCTCATCATCAGCCGCCATATATACAACCTCGTCTGTAACCACAGGGTTCTCAGGGTCTGTCTTATCTACTCTTCTGTACGGAGCCTCTATAAAACCATACTGATTGATACGGGCGTAGATTGCGAGAGAGTTAATAAGACCGATGTTAGGTCCTTCAGGTGTCTCTATAGGACACATACGTCCGTAGTGTGTATAGTGAACATCTCGAACCTCGAATCCGGCTCTTTCTCTTGAAAGACCACCCGGACCAAGGGCAGAAAGACGTCTCTTATGTGTAAGCTCTGAAAGAGGGTTATTCTGATCCATGAACTGTGAAAGCTGTGATGAACCGAAGAACTCCTTAACAGCAGCCGTAACAGGCTTTATATTGATAAGCGACTGAGGTGATATGGTATCCATATCCTGTGTCTGCATACGCTCTCTTACAACTCTTTCAAGTCTTGAAAGACCTATACGATACTGATTCTGAAGAAGCTCACCTACAGACTTTATACGTCTGTTTCCAAGGTGGTCGATATCATCATCACTACCAACGCCATACTCAAGATGCATATTGTAATTAATAGAAGCAAGTATATCTTCCTTTGTAATATGCTTTGGTATAAGCTCATTGACGCTTGAGGATATAGCTTCCTTTAATTCTTCAGGATCTTCATACATTTCAAGAAGCTTGGCAAGTGCAGGATAATAAACACTTTCGTTGATTCCAAGCTCTGCAGGTGTAACACCGGGAATCCTGTCAGCAATCCATGGAGCCAGGTCAACCATAAGATTGGAAAGAACCTTAACATTAGCAGTCTCAGTCTGAACTACTACATGATCAACTGCACTATCCTGAATATTCTTTGCATATGCCTTTGTGATAATCTCACCCTGGGCATAGAGGACTTCACCTGTAAGAGGATCAAGAACATCCTCTGCAAGAATCAGATTAGTTATACGATTTGCAAGATTGAGCTTCTTATTGAACTTAAATCTGCCTACATGAGCAAGATCATATCTTTTAGGATCAAAGAACATAGATCTCATAACATTTTCAGCATTATCAATAACAACCGGCTCACCCGGTCTCAGCTTCTTATAAAGTTCAAGAATACCTTCCTCATAGCTCTTTGTGGAATCCTTTTCAAAGGATGCGCGAAGCTTTGGCTCATCACCAAACTTCTCAATGATCTCATCATTGGTTCCTACTCCAAGAGCACGAATAAGAACAGTTACCGGAACCTTCTTATTTCTATCTACCTTTACATAGAACACGTCATTTGCATCAGTTTCATACTCTAACCATGCGCCTCTGTTAGGGATAACCTGACATGAGAACAGCAGCTTTCCAGTTTTATCTCTGCCCTTGGTATAGTAAATACCGGGAGAACGAACTAACTGACTGACTATAACTCTTTCAGCACCATTTATGACAAATGTACCCGTCTCAGTCATGAGCGGCATCTCACCCATAAATACTTCGTGCTGATAAACTGCTCCTGTTTCCATATTACTAAGTCTTACGTTTACTCTTAGTGGAGCAGAATATGTTGCATCCCTCTCCTTGCACTCTTCTATTGTGTACTTCTTGTCTTCTTTGCAAAGCTTGTAGTCCACAAACTCGAGTGACAGCTTACCGGAGAAATCCTTAATAGGACTTATATCCCTGAAGGCCTCTGCAAGACCTTCCTCAAGAAACCACTTGTAGGAGTTTACCTGAACGCCAATAAGGTTAGGCATTTCCAGAACCTCTTTCTTATTGAAATAGCTCATACGAGTGTTCTTACCGGATTTGATTGGTCGCATTTTGTACTTTTCCATGTGACGTATTTCACCTCTCGCTTAGATTATCACCATTTTGCTTAAAACCTATTTATCTTATCAAAGCATAAAAAGCCAATTTAAGCTATAATGACAATTTACAAGTCTAACATTTTCCAAACACAGAGTCAAGGGTATTTTTTTATAATTTTTTTTATAGTTTTATGTATCTTTATAAGCAGAAATAATCGCAAAAAAATCCCGCAAAAGCAAATTACATGCCTTTGCGGGATTTGATGATTCAAAATCCGATTATTTAAGAGTGATCTTAGCTCCAACTTCCTCGAACTTAGCCTTAAGGCTCTCAGCCTCAGCCTTAGATACAGCTTCCTTAAGTACCTTTGGTGCGCTCTCAACAGCTTCCTTAGCTTCCTTCAGACCAAGACCTGTTACGTCACGAACAACCTTTATAACCTTGATCTTCTCAGCACCAACTTCTGTAAGCTCTACATCGAACTCATCCTTCTCTTCTGCTGCTGCAGCTCCATCACCTGCTGCTGCAACTACTACACCTGCTGCTGCAGATACGCCATACTTATCCTCTACTGCCTTTACAAGATCATTGAGCTCAAGTACTGTAAGCTCGTCTATTGCAGCTACGATTTCTTCTACTGTCATTTTTAATATCCTCCATATTTAATATTATTCCGGCCAGACATCTGTTGATTTAATAAAAGTTCAGATATCCTCTCATGCCATTTACTGTGTAACCACTATGCATTCAATAAACATTCATTAATACTTTCACTATGCATTTTATAACGCTTTATATTATGCATATTATTATACGTATCATTATGCTTCCTGGCTCTTCTGCTCAGCAACCTGATTGATAACGCGAGCAAAATTGGTAATAGGTGACTGAATGCTTCCAAGGAACTTTGAAAGAAGTTCGTCTCTTGAAGGGATTGTAGCAATCACCTTGATGCCTTCTGTATCATAGTATGTGCCTTCTACGATACCGCTCTTAAGTTCGAGCTTCTTAGCATCCTTTGCGAATTTCGCAATGATTCTTGCAGGAGCTGTAGAGTCTTCCTTTGAAATAGCAACTGCTGTAGGACCTTCAAGATCCTTAGTAAGCTCTTCAAATTCAGTTCCCTGCACTGCAAGGTTAACCATAGTGTTCTTGTAAACCTTGTAGATAACACCAGCTTCTCTGGCTGCTCTACGAAGATTTGTATCCTGCTCAACTGTAAGACCAAGATAATCTACAAGAACTACTGCCTTAGCTCCATCAAGATAATCCTTGATTTCCTGAACTATAGGCTTCTTCTCTTCGATCTTTGCCAATTCATCTTACCTCCTAATAGATTAATGGCTACACATAAAAACCTCTGCCCAGAGTCCGGACAGAGGTATAAAGTCATAGTAAATAAACTAGGGACTTCCTCGGCAGGTAACCTTTTAGGTGTTACGTCGCAAGACACCTGCTGTCTACGGCAGCTCATCAGTTCGGTATATTAGCATACCAGGCATCTCTTGTCAACAGCTTTTTACATATCCTGCGCTTCTTTTACAGCTTCCTGATCCTCACGTCCCAAAACTTCCATATAATATAGCTGTCCCAGAGCAACGCCGCCATTCCCGGCAGGTATGTCTTTATTAAGGTACGTCGTATATCCAAGCCTCTCAAGGCTTCCAACTATTCCGTCCAGTAAAAGCCTGTTGTACATCGCCCCACCCGAAAGAGCTATATGCTGAATATAATCACGACCACATATCTCATCACATACCTCGACAGTAGTATCCACTATCGCTCTATGAAATTCAAGGGCAAGTATATCAACCCCTCTTTGTTTTTCCTCTTCAGATGAGACCGCCTCTACAAGATATATATATTTCTCCATCAGAGCGACAATGAGCTGTGTCTGATCCAGCCTGAATATTTCATCAGGATCATGTGGCTCAGTAAAATGCATTTTCAGCGCTTCTTCATCACCCAAATGCGGCATATTATCTTCTGATGGTCTGGACATAACAGTACCGCCGGTTCTTATCAGTTCTCTCCTTGCCCTGCTTTCCAGCATACCTGCGCACTCTCCATCATAGCTTTCTTCAGCACATATCCCCAGCAGGGCTGATGCTGCTTCAAACAGCTTGCCTATCGAGTCTGAGTAATATATTCCGATGTCTGCTCTGAGGCACGCTGCAATAAGAGCATAATCACTTTTTGATATTCCGAGGGTTTTCAGTATCTTCTCCATGCCGTTCATACTTACAAGCTGTCTTTCCTCAGCAGCCTTAAGATAACAGCAGAGGACAGTCCTGGCATCTCCTTCGATCATCTTTATAGGAAGAAATGCTCCGGAACGAAGTATATAGGGACTAAGCTCAACCGTCTTATCCTGATCCGCTCCTTCTTCATCAACGGTCTTATTAAGAAGGCAGGAGAATATCTCACTTCCCCATATCGTACCATCAGAGCCATATCCATTTCCATCAAATGCAATTCCCAGAAGTCTTCCCTTCAGGTCATTCTCCGCCGCAACAGAAAGAATATGGGAAGTATGATGCTGTCTCTGAATAAGCTCCACTCTTCTTTCAGGGGAAATGGTTTCACGAACCTTTGTTTTTCCATCTATAACCGATTGATACTCCGAATGAATATCTGTATATACTCTCTGAGGTCTGATAGATAACATCCTCTCAAGATGCGTGATAGAATCCCTTCTCGCCGTAACTGCCATCCTACTCGAAAGATCACCAAAATATTCCGACATATAGATATAATTCTTTCTGGCAAGGCAAAAAGCTGTCCTGCTATCTCCGCCAGCCGCAAAGCTTTCACCCTTTGTTTCCTGTTCCAGCACAATAGGAAATGGAACATAGCCTCTGGATCTTCTTATATATTGAAGAACCTCTCGCACCTGATTTCTGACATTTACCTTTGTTACCTGAACTATCGAATCATCCATTGGAACAACTATATCAAGAGTATTGGTTAACATAAAGTCTATATGTGTGTTATCACCATCTTCATCAGAGTAATTTTTTTCATCCCCAATATTCTCATTTTCAGCAGATGAATCCTTCTCCACCATTCCCTCGGTTCTCTTGATATGCTTCTCATCAGGAAGGATTTCGATTCCCTTCATCTCGCTTTCATCAATCTCGTGAAGAAATCTTATCATATCATCATCAGTCGCAATGATCGGCTCGCCGGTTTTATTACCACTGGTAAATGCAAATGCTCCGCCATCCATAGTCATTAGTATCTGCAGAGCTGTCGAAGGAATCGCCGCTCCTATCCGGTCACTACCCATAGTAAGCTCCGGAGACAGCATATCCTCTGCTCTATAGGATGAAGCATACTTCCCGGCTATTATTTCCTGAAGATGCTCTTCCGCCTCAATATATTCCTTCTTCTTTTCAAGAAGAACGATAGGACGCGCATTGGAAGTAAGCAGTTCTTCCTCTTTCTCAGATACTACGCAGTATTTCTTTATAGCTTCTACATCCGGAAACATTACCGCCATAGGGTATCTGACACCACCCTTAAACTTCCTCACTTTCCGGACAGCTTCTGTATCAAATGCAGAAAAAACAAGATGGAATCCACAAATATCCTTTACAGCGCCTACCCCACCCTTCTTTAAGCTTTTTATAGCTTCAGAAATGATTTCATCACTTGTAAGCTGTATCTCATCCACCCTTCTGTTACGGTAGAATCTAAGTCTGGGGCCACAGTTTCTGCAGCCGATAGTCTCTGCCAGATGACGTCTGCCGCCCATCTGCATATATTCTTTTCTGCAATCAGGACACATCCGGTGAAGTCCCATAGTTGTATGCTCTCTGTTATAAGGCAGTCCGGTCATAATAGAATACCTCGGACCGCAGTATTTACAACTGATAAAGGGATATCTGTATCTCGGATTCTCCGGATCCTTCAGTTCTTTTTCACACTCCGGACAGATGGCTATATCCATCGGAATAAGTCTCGGCTCCTCGTCAAAGTAATCCCCCTTCAGTATGTTAAAGCCATAGTCAAGCTCTTCCCCATCTTCACCATAGGTCGTAATAATTTCAGGAATAACCTCTTCGGATTCTTCTTCCTCCTGATGGGTATCACCTATCTGACTCGCCAAGAGAACCTCATCCTCATGGTTCACTCCGTACTTTTCCTTTAGCTCCTCCAGCGTGTCGCCTCTTTCCTGTTCTTCCTCAGTCATTGCAGGCATTTCATTTTTAATCGGTTTTACCTTAACACTGTCGATAACACTCCCTGAGGGACAACTGTATCTGAGGTGATACGCAAATTTTCCCACCTCCTCCGGAGGACAATCGACATATATTTTTACAGCTCCACCGTAATTCTTTACATACCCCTTAATATTATTCTTATATGCATAATCCGCAACAAAGGATCTGTAGCCAACTCCCTGTACTAACCCAAGAACCGTTATCTCATAAGAGTTCATAAACTATAATACCTCCCAAGAAGTCTTCCCATAAATCATAAATGCTCCTGCAGCTTAGCAGCCCTTTCTTCTGCCAGACGGGCTTCTTCTTCACGCTTTTTCTGCTGTTTCTCTTCGTATCTTTTTACCTTCTTATCTTCCACTTTATCTGAAATCTTATTCTTCACAAAGATAAATGGCTTCAGCGCCGCCTTCCTCCTGTAGAGAAGCCAGAGCAGGACATATATCAGTGAAAAGAACGGAATGATACTTAACACAACACATATATTGAGATTTCTTATCATTCTGGTTTCAATATATCTTGCCACATTCTCCCAGTAAGGATACTCCACACTGTTTACCCTCATATCTATATATTTGTGGCTTTCAATCATACTAAGAAGCGAAGGAAGCTTATATCTGTCAGTATTCTCCACCAGCTCTATATTACTGAAATTAAGTATAGAACGGCTTTTCTTCATCTCTTCATCAGTTTTAAAGTTGATTCCTGATGCCTCCGCAACTATATTTTTCGCATAATTTTTTATAGGATTCGGAAGAACAGCCTGATAATTTGTCGCCATCAGATTCTTCTCTTTTTTTGCATATGCCTTAAATGGAATATATACACAGTCACTGTCACCATATGCCTGCACTTCTTCTTCATCCTCGCTGACTGCTACAACACCGGTTATGGTAAATACTCTGTCTCCGATCCATAACTTCATTCCGGCTATATCGCTGCTGCCAAAAAGATTCCAGGCAACATTTTCATCAAGCAGTATCTGGTTATAATCATCATTTTCAAGATCCAGATAGCTTCCACCCCTTAGAGGAATAGGATGAATCATGAAGAAATCTCCTCCTACCAGATAGACATCGACACTCACTGAATTGCTGTCCTTTCTGATAGTATCCACTGTATGTGCACAGTAAGAGTCTATCCATACCCTGTTCTTATCCTCCGGAGATACATAGGAATCATCCATCAGCTTCTTATATATGGTACTTCTCATTACCTGTATATCATTCTCAGTTATGCCGGCATCATCTGAATAGTAAAGACTCACTTCCGAATAATTGAGCTTACTGTTTTCCCATCTTTCCGCTGCCATTTCCGAAAACATACGGCCAACCCTGTTGGAAGAAACGAGTATTATCCCCAGCACAGCCAGAATACATATAATATCTATCGCAAGAAATATAAGAATTATTTTTTTGTCAGGATTAAATATTTTTTTCATGTCAATATACCTGCTAGTTATCTGCCAGTCTTACCTGCTGTCCATTATCCAGCGGCTTAGAAGCATTGGTAATAATGTTATCATATTCAGATACCTCTCCCTGAATAGCAGAGTTAACAGTATCACTGGCTACAACATCAACCTTTACCTTTCTTGCCACATATCTGTTTCCAAGAGGCGTTGCCTTTACCTTTACAACAAATACAAACTTTCCATCACTCTCTTCTTTAATGGCGCTGTTGGGAACTACTGTGTCATATCTTCCGCTCTTCTCACCAACCGCAAATTGCAGAGTCTCGCCAACCTGAACATTACCCTTTACTGAAAACTTCACTATACTGGACTGGTTAGGATTAGACGTATCCGCCTTTATACTCTTAACAGATGCAGAAACATCCTCTCCCCATACATTTTCTACAGTTGCTTCATCCGCAACCTTCAGGAGCTGAGCCTGCTGCTTCGATACAGAACAGGCAACCTCATATCCGCTTTCCAGAAGCTGTATAGTTGCAAGCGGCGAATCAGAAGTAACCTTATCTCCGGGCTTTGCCGTAAGTCCCGATATAACACCCGATTCCTGAGCCTTGACATTCTGATAATCATCGACCTCTTTAAGCTTCTCTATCTTTTTCTTCTGCTCTTCTATTTCGGCAAGAGAAGCAGCATCATCTATTGCATTTGTCTGTGCCGTGATACTGGCAGATTCTTTTTTAGCAGCAAGAGCTCTTTCATAAGTAGCAAGATCCTGCTGCTTCTGGCTAAGAGCATCCTCGGCATCAGCAACAGAGGTCTTGGCAGCAAGCTCTTCTACAAGTGCTTTCTTTTCATCGAGGCTGGTCTGCAGTACTGTAAGTTCCTCCTTCGCCGTTCCAAGGCTGCTGACAAGAGCATCCGTAGCAGTAGCATTCTGATAATACTTTTCTATAGTAGAATACGAATCCACCTGAGCCTGAAGCCCTTCCACCTCAGCATTTTTAGCATCATACTGTTCCTGAAGCGCATCCCTTTCTGCCTTTGCAGTAGCAAGCTTTGCCTCATCGGTTTTAGCCTGTTCCAGCGCAGCAGCCGCCTCAGTAACAGCCTCCTTTGCATTTGCTATATTAACCTCATCATCTGTATAATCAGTTGAAGAACGCAGTATCTGCTTGGCATAATTATCCTCAAGGGTTTTCAACTGTTTTTCTGCTTCAGTAAGATCTGTATTCTCGGATTCCTCAAAGGTCATTATAATATCACCCTTCTTAACCTCGTCACCATCCTCAAACTTTACTTCCTTTACAACTCTGTCTCCGCTAACTGTAACCTCCTGATCCTTGCTGACCTCAACAGCCCCCTGGCATCTGACCTTCTTGGATACATTTCCGCTGAAAACAGTTTCCGTAGAAACCTCCGGAAGTGAATAATTCATAATCGTATTGGAAAAAAATGTAAGAATAATAAGTACCACAAAGAATATTATGGCAAAACGCTTGATGATCTTCTTCTTAGTGTTCTGTTCTTTTCTCTCGTTCATTTATTATATGCCTCCTCTAACCCTTTACAGCACCGGAATAAGCTATTCCATCTACCAGATAATCCTCACCATACAGGAATATAAGTATCGGTGGAACCATGTATATAGTGGCAACTGCAAAGGCAAGTCCGATCTCACCATTATTAATCTGCGAAAGGAACACAGACAGCGGATGATATGCTGCGTCACTGAGCATGATAAGTGGCTGCTCAACCATATTCCAGTAATCAATAAATACCAGAATAGCAACTGAAGCGATAGGTCCCTTACAGATCGGAACCGCAACGTTCCAGAATATATGCCATTCATTTGCCCCATCCAGCTTAGCCGCTTCGATAAGCGACTCCGGAATACGTCTCATATACTTCGTAAGAAGATACACACTAAATGGTGCAAATACTCCCGGAAGGATGATACTCCACCTGGTATCCAGCAGATTCAGATAACTGGAAACCAGATAATTCGGAACCAGTGTAACCTGATACGGCATCAGCATCAGTATCAGATACAGGAAGAAAATGATTTCCTTTATTCTTCCTCTGAACCTCGCAAAGCTGTATGCCGCTCCAAGAGCTACAAATATCTGGAATATCATGATAGGAAGTGTCAGAAATACAGAATTCCAGAACTTCATCAGATAATCCGGACTCTTGAGAAGCACAGTCTCATACTGTGTAAATACAACCTTATCCGGAATTAGCTTCAGATTGACCTTCTCCGACCTGTAGGTAGTCGTTCTTTCCTCATCACTATATGATGCCTTGTTGGAATAATCATTAAAGATTATACCGTAGTTGGAGCTTATCTCCTGCTCAGACATAAAGGAATTAGCAAATGTTAGAATAGTCGGAAGGAGAAATGCTATAGCAAATATCGCCGCTATAATAGTAAGTACAACCTTACGTCCAAAGCCTATCTTCTCTCCGGGCTTTCTTCTTCGCCCACGGAAGAAATGCACCCCCGACTTTAGACGTTTTCGTCTCTCCGCCTTCTCTTCCTCTCTTATCTTACGCTCCTCTTCTTCTTCAAGGCGTTCTTTTTCTTCATCTTCATTAATTATGTAATGCATATCAGCCTTCGACATCTTTTCCCACCTTTTCTTCAAATATAAAGAGTGCACCTATGATTACTATCATGACTGTACACATGATGATTGCTGCTGCTGAAAGTTTCTGATAGTTAAGCGTCCGGAATGTATTATTCATAAAATGCTGCAGCATATAGAGAGAATCAAATGGATAATCCCCTGTAAGCAGATATACCTCTCTGAACACCTTGAAGGAATTGATAAGAGACATAATTCCCACAAAGAATATAGTCGGCGATATAAATCTCAGCTTGATATACCAGAACTGCTGAAAGGGAGATGCCCCATCCAGATAGGATACCTCCAGCACATCCTTAGGTATAGCCGTCAGTGCCGACATAAAAAGTATCATATTGTACCCCAGATTCTTCCACAGGAACAAAATAACAACCACCAGTTGACTCCAGCCTGATTTGAACCAGTCAATATTTCCTCCGCCAAAAACATGCAGAATATCATTTACTACACCGTGATAATCAAACAGCACCTGCCATATAAGAACTACAGATGCAACCGGCACCATAAGCGGACTAAGGAAAAATGTCCTGAAATAGCTTTTGGCAGGAATCTCCTCATCCAGTATAAGTGCCATTCCCATAGACAAAAGTATTGCCAGCGGCACCGTCAGGAGCGAGAAGAAAAGCGTATTCTTCGCCGCAGTTCTAAAGGCAGCATTTTCAAGAACCATTTTAAAGTTCCGAAGCCCCACAAAGGTTTTGTCCATCAGGCTTTCAGTATTGGCATAAAATATTACAACAAAAAAAGGGGCTACAAAAAAGACGAGAACACCTATCAGACTTGGACTGAGAAAAAGAGCAGACTTTACTCTGTCTCTCCAGTTTACATGTTTTTTTGTGTAATCTATCTTATTCCCCTGATTATCTAATACAACAACCTTTTCTTTTTTCAGCTTCTTAACTGATACACCCGTATTTTTACTCATGCCAGTATTCCTTTGGTTAATAATTTTAGCAGTTATTCCTTCGATTTATACTAATGCATCCCATGCATTACCCCTGCTTCGCAGGGGCAGATACATCGCACCCGGTATTAATCTCAGGTAAATTATTTATTCTCATTAATATAGGTATTGGCTCTGTTCTGGATAATAAATGTTACATCATCTACACTCTTATCCCCCTCAAAAAACGCCTTTGCCTCTTCCTGTACTATCTTATCTATATTCATATCATATGACCATACTCCGTCAGCAGACTCTACAAGGGATCGGTACTCTTTTGCCTCCTCCTCGGTAAATGGATGAATATCGATCTGCATGTCATACCAGCCTATAGATGTGCTGATAGGAAGCATCTCATTACCATACTTATCGGTAGCGCCTTCCTCAGTATTGGTAATATAATTCATATATTCTTCAAAAACATCCTGTCTGACAGGCAAGCGGTACATAACCTGATAATCCTCAGATTCGTATTCCTCTGTTAAGAGAGTTCTTAAGAATTCCCACGCCTCATCCTTATAAGCCGACTTGGAGGATACCGCAAGGGAGCTGTAGAAATTAACAAAGGTTCCATTTCTATCCTCATTAGGATAACCCTTGAAAGAAATATCACCTTCAAACAGATAAGTGTACATCTGCATATCTTCCGGCGAAAGACCTCCCTGAATAAACAGAAGCTGGTTGTTCTTCATCAGATTCGGTATGGAATTCTCCTGATCCCACTCCACCTGATCATTATTACCACGATCACACATCATCAGAAGATCCTTGAATTCCGGAGAATCAAAGGTACATTTTCCTGTTTCCCAGTCAACAAAATCATTCATACCACCATAGAGGAAGTAGTCCAGGTTCTGTGATTTGTTCGTTGTTTCAAACAGTCTGACCTCTTCATCCTGCTCATCAACATAAGCCTTCATCTCAGAAAAGTTCCAACCGGGCTCCTCTCCAATATCAGATGCCCTGCCCATAAGAGTCATGATCGAAAAGGATGGACATATCCTGTACAGCTTACCATCCGTTTTCATAGCCTCCAGAATATTCGGTATGAAATCCTCCTCACTCAGTTCCGGATCAGCACTGAGAAATGGCGTCATATCCTCAAACATTCCCTTTGCCATACACTGTTCTACTGACATACCGCCTACATTTCCACTGGAGATATCATATATATCAGGCAGATTTCCGGCAGCAATATCAGCACTCATCTTGCCCATAGGATCCATCTCTCCACTATAGTTGATCATATTGATCCTGACATCAGTATGCGACCTGTTGAATTCGAGTATCGCCTGCTTCATATCATATGATTCATAGAGAGACATATATGTAAGAATCTTTCTATCTTTAATTGTTTCCGGATCAACCTTATTGTACCTGGTTACAACCGAGCCCTCCGATCCGGCGGTCTTTGATATAAATGTTTCATTTGAAAGAGGGGTTATACTGCCTACATCATCAGCGGAAATATCTGATGCGTAAAAATCCAGTATTATCTTTGAGGATTCATCTGAATACTTATAGCCATACATCTTTCCGGAATTAAGGTAAAACAGATCATAATCTCCATTTCCTCTTACCAGAGAATTAGTGGTTTCAAAATAAGTAATAGGGACCTCTCTTTCATTAGAAAAGCTTTTGGATTTCTCATCATAAACCTTAGACTTCATAGGTTTATCCTGTGACCCTTCAACGGATTCCACTACAACCGCATTTCCCTTTTTATCGAGGCTGATTCCCTCAATATATGCCTCGGAGTTATAGGTGGCAGCCTGCTTCATATCCTTATCTACAACTACGATCTGGGAATCAAACTGGAAGAACAGATTGCCATTATTATCACAAACACATCTCTGAAGCCATTCATCAGCAGATACCCCAGCAACCTCCCTTAAGGGTACCGGTTCTTTATAGCTTCCATTCTCATATATATAAATTCTTTCTGTATCATCTTCTGTTGAAGGACTTGTGATGTAACCACAGTAACCGGAATCATTTACCAGTATCTGTCTTACATATGCTCCATCTGATGGCTTAGGCTCATCTATCTTTTCAGCAGTTCCTCCCTCAAAGGGCACCTTATAAACTGTATAGTTATCTACACCCGCTATAAATTCAGCATCTCCCTCAGAAGCCTCCGGAAAGTAGAACTCATCTCCCAGAATGATAAATCCATCTGAATATCTCTGAATATCCGTCACATCTCCAACTATACCCTCCACTTTAAAGTCTGCATCCAGAGCAAAAGTATAATTGATAGATTCCTTTGCGAGATCCGACATGGATGCGTCATCTTTTTTACCACATCCCACTACTCCAAGCGTTAATAGAGAAATAAGTGCAACACTTAGCAGCTTTCCTAGTTTTTTCATGTTAATCCACTCTCTGTACTTTATTATAGTCTTATATTCCAGATCATCCCATCAACCAGCAGATTTATTGACATCCTTACGTTTATTTTTCTTATCCAGATATAACTTCTCGTCAGCATACATCATTTCAGTTTCTATATCAACCGTATCAGAAACCACAAGATTCTGAAAACCGAAGCTGAAATCAATGTAGTAAGGCTTTCCGTCCTGCTCATTAAGTCTGTCCTGATAATAATTCATGCTATCTACTATATTTTTAAATGAACTGCCTTCCATATCAGGAACAAATACCGCAAATTCATCGCCGCCGATTCTTGCCATAATGCTTCCCCTCGGAAAGCTCTTTCTAAGCGTATTGGCTATACTGGTAAGTGCAAAGTCACCGTCTTTATGACCAAATCTGTCATTTACCTGCTTCAGATTATCCATATCAATATAACCAACCAGAGCATTCTTTCCACTATAGCTTGCATTCAGGAGAAGCTGTGCTACCGCTTCAAAAAAGCCGCGTCTGTTATAAAGACCCGTCAGCTCATCTGTAACGGATATAGCATTTAGCTGATCATTCTTATCCCGTATCTCATTCATGGTCTGCTCAAGACGGTTCTGGATAGCCATCTCCTGTCTCATAAGTGTAATGAACTTAAGGGACGTTGCAAGCTGAAGGGAGGTAGTATAAACCTTGCTGAAATTTGATATAACTGTTTCGCAAAGAAGCAGTCCATGCTGCGCTTCATTAGTGAAGAGTGGTGTCAGCACCATGGTATGACGCCTTTCATTCGGTGTATATTTATGATTAAATATCATATATGAAGGAAGTATCCTGTTTCCTTCCGGAATCACCTTTGCCTTACCATCCTTACAATATGCCTGAAACATTACATACTTGGGCACCTTCCACATACCATCATTCATAAGCAGCGGCAGTTCGTCATACAGATATACATAGGCACTCTGGAAGCCACTGTTTTTATGCAGATTCTCTGCGATCAGCTTATAACATTTATTATCATCCGTTGCAGTAAGAAGTGTATCTCTGGTAAGTCTCATGGATTGCCATACGCTCTGTTTATTACTCTTAACTTCCATCATATATTCAGCCGACAGATAGAATGACAGTTGCGATAGGACTGTATTGAAAGCTTTTTCCAGCTTTTCATGCAATTCCATATCCATACTAAGACTCAGCATAAAGCTTGAAAACAGACTCATCACATAGGTAAACTTACTATGGGAGAAGTAGTAAACAATAATACTACTCTCCACCACCTTATCCGTTGCATTTCTCAGTTCCTCAGCGTTAAATGCAGCATCCTTGAATACCATATCAATAAATATATTAAAATAAGGAGTCAGCGTTTCAAAAAGCTGTCTGGAATAAAACTTATTCTCATAATGACTGAGAAACAGATTATAGAAGTCATCCAGAAGCTTATCACTCTGCTTCTCACGTATTCTGTTTTCCACCATCTCTATAATCCTGGGATCTGTCGAAGGATTGCAGCCGCAGGACAGTCTTCTTACCATCTTGGAATGCAGCAGAGATACAGAGGTATCACCGGTCCTGATCAGCTCAAGTGCCTGATAGACTGCATTATATCCGAGATCCATTACATTATTATCCACGGTAGTAAGCTGTGGAGTGAGCACCAGAGAAGTCGGTGTGTTGTCATAGCCGGTAACCAGTATGTCTTTGCCTATCACGAGTCCTTTTCTGGTAATAGCCTTGTAGCCGCCAATAGCCATGGTATCATTTGCAAATACGATTGCCTCAAGGTCAGGATTATCATCCAGAAGCTTTCCCACTATCCCTTCAGTAAATTCAGAAAAATCCCCATAAGCAACTCTTTTCTCATCATATGGGATATCATTTTCCGCAAGAACCTTTTTATATATATTAAATCTTTCAAGAGCATCCGCATTTTCCAGACGCCCGCTGACAAAGCCTATCCTGCTCTTCTTATGATCCTTTATGAGATGCTCTATTGCACCCCTTAATCCAGACGCACCTTCTGTATAGAGAAATGGATAGCCTGATATCTCAGCTTCTATTGTTAGTACAGGAACATCAAAATTATCAAGAAACGCTTTCTTGTTTTCAACAGATATAAAGCTGCCTATAGAACCGATAGATACTATAAGAGCATCCATGGATTTTTTACTGGCATAATAGAAAATAGAATTGTACTGATAATCGTACTTTGCATTAACAGGATCATTGTAAGAAGCATTCAGATACATACCCGGCAGAATAATAAGATTCACATCCGCCTCTTCTGCTGCATATTCCACACCTTTTATTATCTCAAAGGCATAATCATTGTCCAGATGACATGTCAAAAAACCGATAGTCGGTCTAGTCTTATCAATCATAATCGAACCCCCTCGATTACTATCTTCATTACCATCCGAATCGCCCCGGAACCAGAATTGTCCAGAAAAGCGATAATCCGGAAACCCCAATACCTTTTTAAATATATCTCAGACACCTTGTATCTGAGTCCCTGCTTCGCAGAACGCATCCCTCGCTCCGCTCGGGATCAACAAGCGCTCCGCAATCGAGGACTATTTGGTGCCATATCTGCTTCGCAGATATGCAAGCCTTACTTCGTAAGTCTTGGTTCTGCTTCGCAGAACGCATCCCTCGCTTCGCTCGGGATCACGATTGCTCCGCAATCGTTGACTATTATATCATAAAAATAAATCAATATAAAGAATGGTTTATATGATAACAACTCAAAAATGTCAATCAATTCCACAATGTTCCTCAAAACATTTATTCAAATGTAACAATAAAATATCCTGCACTTTACAAAACCAGTTTTGTCTATTAAAATCTATGTGTCGTTCAGCGATATATTATTCAAGTCATTATCTCAGGAGGAAGAAAATGGATTATAAGAATTCAGGTGTAGATATCGAAGCAGGCTACAAATCAGTTGAGCTTATGAAGGAGCACGTTAAGAAGACCATGCGAAGCGAGGTACTCGGAGGAATCGGAGGATTCTCAGGTGCATTTTCCATGGCAGGTTTCAAAAATATGGAGAAACCCACTCTGGTTTCCGGAACTGACGGTGTTGGTACCAAGATACAGCTTGCATTTGTTATGGACAAGCATGATACAGTAGGAATCGACTGCGTAGCTATGTGTGTAAATGATATCGCATGTGCAGGCGCCCAGCCACTCTTCTTCCTTGATTATATTGCATGCGGTAAGAACTACCCTGAAAAGATTGCCACTATAGTAAGTGGTGTTGCCGAAGGCTGTGTACAGTCAGGCTGCACTCTTATCGGCGGCGAAACAGCAGAGCATCCGGGACTTATGCCAGAAGATGAATACGACCTTGCAGGCTTTGCAGTAGGTGTTGTAGATGAAAAAGATATAGTTACAGGAAATGACATCAAAGCCGGCGATGTTCTTGTCGGAATCAAATCCAGCGGTGTCCACAGCAACGGCTTCTCTCTGGTAAGAAAGGTATTTGGAACCAGCAAAGAAGCACTCTCAAGATATGTTGATGATCTTGGAGCTACAGTAGGTGAAACACTTATAACCCCTACCAGAATATATGTAAAGGCACTGAGCAGCATCCGTGAAGCAGGTATAACCATAAAGGGTGCGAGCCACATAACAGGCGGAGGCTTCTACGAGAATATCCCAAGAATGCTTCCGGAAGGCATCCTCGCAAGAGTAAACAAGAATTCCTACGAAGTACCTCCTATCTTTAAGCTTATCGCAAAAGAAGGAAATGTAGAAGAACATGTTATGTACAATACCTACAACATGGGTATCGGTATGATACTTGCAGTAAGAGCTGAGGATGCAGATAATGTAATAGCCGCTGTAAAGTCAGCCGGTGACGATGCAGTAATAGTTGGTGATGTAATCTCCGGCGATAAGGGCGTTACGTTGTTTTAACACTATTTCATATAATCAGGAAGGAAAAACAATGTTAAGAGTTGTTGTTTTGGTTTCAGGAGGTGGCACAAATCTCCAGGCCATAATAGATAAAGTAAAGGACGGCACAGTTACTAATACAGAAATCGTAGGTGTCATAAGCAATAACTACGGTGTCAAATCTCTGGAACGTGCAGATAAAGCAGGAATCAAAAATGAAGTGGTTGCTCCAAAAGACTATCCGGACAGAGCAGCCTTTAACCGCGCTCTGCTAAATGCACTGGACAGCTATAATCCGGATCTGATAGTTCTTGCCGGATTCCTGGTTGTAATACCGGATATAGTCATCAAAAAATACGAAGGTAAGATAATCAATATCCACCCTTCGCTTATTCCATCCTTCTGCGGAACCGGATATTATGGACTAAGAGTTCATAAGGCCGCTCTTGAAAGAGGCGTAAAGATATCCGGCGCAACAGTTCATTTTGTAGATGCAGGAACCGACACAGGTCCCATCATTCTTCAGAAGGCCGTTGAGGTTCTTCCCGATGATACTCCGGAGATACTTCAGCGAAGGATCATGGAGCAGGCTGAGTGGGTAATACTCCCACAGGCAATCGATATGATAGCCAACAACAGACTATAGACAACATGTGACAAAGTGCCTGTCCCCCTGTCACCAAATGGTGACAGGGGGACAGGCACTTTGTCACTCTTCCTCTACAAGTAAGGAAAAGAGTTCATATACTTCCGGATATTTCTTTTTCAGATTGATAGGTCTGAAATCAGAACCTAAAAATGCATGGCTTGTTTCAGCTCTATGAAGAAGTTCATCTGTTCCGGAACGGTAAATGTTATACTTCAAAGTAAACTTGACAGAGCTCAGCTTCACTATCCGTGGAACTATCTCGATGATATCTCCGTAGCCCACTGACTTGATATAGTAATCATGAAGCTCAAGTACAGGGATAATGATTCCCATCTGTTCCAGCTTATCATAAGGAAGTCCCATCTGATCCATAAGATGCAGTCTTGCCTCCTCCAGATATCTGGCATAATTTGAATGATGCACCACATGCATCTGGTCAGTTTCGTAATAATTGATTACTCTAACATAGGATTCCGGTTTATGCTTTGATTCCGGACTATTCTTTAATTCTTTCTCATCATTAATCTGTGACATATCAACCGCCTTTTAATCTGATTTCAGGTTTTAGCACCTGACTATTTACAGCGAACCACCCGATAATTTAACAACCGGGGATTTCCACTTCTTTACAACAAATATTTCAGGACAAAGGATTAGACTACCCTATTCATCCAATGGCCGTTTTCTTGATACAGCCTCGTCAGAGCGGTCCATAACCTCTATCTCTATAGTTTCCTTCTTCTGATCGATCTTTTTAGCCGTTCTGTCAGGATTGATCTGCGGACGGTCTGTAGGTGCCAGAACCTCTTTTTTCCCTTCATCAGACAGTTCAAAGCTAAGCTGTCCCCTTTCCTCTCTTTCCTTCGCTATAGCCTTCATTCGCTCCTTATAAAGTTCAACAGACAGCAGGTCACTGAGTTCGAGTATCTGCGCATATCTGTCATTTGCTTTAAGGCTGTTCAGATTACTCATAAGCTCAGCCTTATTCTCGGAAATATCCTCAACCTTCTGTCGAAGGGTACTTTTCATTCGCGAATACTCCTGCTCGATCCTGTCATAGCTTTCCTGAACAAGATGATCAACCTCGGTAAGCATCTCATCTGTATAGATAAGCGATGCTGCATATATATCAGATGCCGTACGAAGCATCTGTTTCTCATCGGAAGATAGTTCCGAAGCCTTAAATGCAGGCGGCTCATCATCTCTTCTTTTTGTAACCCTGATACGACTTGCCGTTTTCTCAGCCTGATACAGTATCTCCTCCGCCTCTTCCTGAGCTTCGCGAAGAATCGTTGCACGTTTATCCGTCACCTCGCGATACATTTTAAGCTCATTCTTAACCACCTCGGTTATATTATCCACAAGACGAAGCAGCTCTTCTCTGTCAAGAACAGCCCTCTCCTTATGTAATGTTTCCGAAGGTGCATCCTGTATTCTCATCTTAAGTCCGGCCAGCAGAAGCTCTGCTCTACCATTTTTCTGTTCCATAGTATCTCCTAAATTATCATTTATCTGTTAAGGTCATGCCGCTATGACGCATTTTCTAATCCCGGTACATCGGTTGCAGGTAAGCCGGACTCTCAGATTAAGCAAGCATCTGTTCCGGTTATTTAAGAATCGGTGTACTAAGCCTTACAGTTACGCCCCAGACCTAAATACTTCATTATCCCCCTCACCGTATAGGACACCATATATCCTGCGGATGATAAAACGGGGATTCCAAGGAATCTGTAAACTCTATATGTCATAATTGCAGATCTAAGCTTATTTCCAGATCTGCTGCCCGGGCTGAGCCTGTAATTAAGCAGCGGCCGGTTGATACCTGCGGCATATCCGCCACGTTTCAATATACTGAGCCACAGGGCATAGTCCTCATGGAGCTTTCCGTCCGGAAATGAAACATCCTCCAATGTATCCTTTCTAATCAGAACCGAAGAACAATTAATCTGATTAGACAGAAGAAGCTTATCATAATCAACTATCTTATCACAGCCTATAGTTTTATCAAAATATATTCCTCCGGAAGATACCAGCCTGCGACCTGTAAAACAGATAACAGGAGCCTCCCCCTCTAACCGGAATCTCTCCATTACCTTTATCTGCTTATCCAGCTTATCCCTCTCCCAGAAATCATCCGAATCAAGAAATGCTATATACTCTCCGTAAGCTTCTCTAATTCCCAGATTTCTGGCGCCGGCAGCTCCAAGTCTATCATTACTCTTAATTATCCTAAGGGGAAATGGATAGGTATCATAGCAACCTGCTACCAGCTCCGCCCTTTCATCAGGCTTACTCATATCATCTATGATTATCACTTCCACATCTCTATAAGTCTGACACGCCACAGAATATAGCGTTTGTTTTATCGTTCTGCTGCTATTATGATACGGAATAACAACGCTGACCATGAATAACTCCTCTAACTATATAAAGCCGACGGCCACTTACGGTCATCGGCTTTAATCATCGTATTATATCAGGCAAGCCTCTTAGCCTCTTTTAAGGAAATCAGGAATCTTAATATTCTGACTTGATCCAGAGCTTATAGGACTTGCAGGTTCTGCTGCCGGACTAGCAGGCTTAGCAGGACTAGCAGGCTCCGATGAACCTCCCAGATTAAGTGGAACAGGTGTTGCCTTCTTTATAGGAGTCATGCTTGGTGTCTTGATATCTCCAAATGTAGGAGCCTTAGGTGCAGTGCTTGAAACACTTGATACCTTAGATGCGCTAATTCCGCCCACCTTATCAGCATCCTCAAGACCTGTAGCGATAATTGTAATGCTGACATCTTCACCGGCAACATCATTATCAACTGTACCGAAGATAATATTTGCTTCTTCTCCGGCAACTTCTGAAAGATATGTGATAGCATCGTAAGCTTCAACGATACCAACATTTCCTGAGAAGTTAACGATAATATCAGAAGCACCATTAACGGTTGTCTCAAGCAGAGGTGAATCCATAGCAGACTTGATAGCATCAACTGCCTTGTTATCTCCACTACCATAACCGATACCGATATGTGCAATACCCTTATCACGCATAACCGTCTGGATATCAGCAAAGTCGAGGTTGATAAGACCAGGCTTATTGATAAGATCAGTAACACCCTGAACACCCTGCTGAAGAACCTCATCCGCCTTCTTAAGAGCATCAGGAATACTTGTTCTCTTGTCACATATCTGAAGAAGCTTATCGTTAGGAATAACAATAAGTGTATCAACATTCTCGCGAAGCTTTGCTATACCATTTAAAGCATTTGCCATACGTGGCTTACCTTCAAAGGAAAATGGCTTTGTTACTACACCGACTGTAAGAATACCAAGGTTACGTGCGATCTCTGCAACTATAGGAGCAGCTCCGGTACCAGTTCCACCACCCATACCACAGGTTACGAAAACCATATCGGCATCCTTGATGATGTCATTGATCTCTTCTCTGTTCTCTTCTACAGCACTCGCTCCGATCTCAGGCTTTGCGCCGGCACCAAGACCCTTAGTAAGCTTCTCACCTATCTGAATCTTTGTAGTAGCCCTGCTGAGTGAAAGTGCCTGCTTATCTGTATTGATTGCAATAAGCTCAACTCCCTCAACATTCTCATCAATCATTCTGTTTACAGCATTATTTCCTGCACCACCAACTCCAATTACAAGGATACGTGCAGGGTTCTTTTCATCATTTGACTTTATCTCAAGCAAGGTTCCATCCTCCTTAAAAATATTACTAATTATATAAAAATCTCCCTTATTTAATCATACCTGTCCTCTATTGTACGAAATTTTCCAACAAATAGCAAGAAAATATTATGTAAATTAAAAAATTATCATTTTCCCTTAAAGCTGGCTGTAGGATTCTCAAGTGTATAATCCTTCATATATAAAACTCCACTCTTTTCTCCCAGTCCGTCCGACTCCAGAATACTTCCCAGATTCATAAGCTGTACTGCGATATTAGAGCCATCCCCAAGTTCTATCTCCACATTTTTATGCCACAGAACCACTTCCCCGTCAGCAGTAAACTCTATTCCCGATATACTAAGCTCATACTTTTCTACCAGTTGGGTAATATTCAGTATGGTTTCAAATTTCTTCTTGTTTTCTATAGGAAGCTTCTTACCCAGCTCCCAGCTCTTAACCGTAAGACCTTTTATATAAGGAACGCCCTCATATCTTTCATTTGCAGTTTCCAGCACTATACCATCCTTATCAAAGTATATATATTTTTCCATATACTCGATACAGCCTGCAACAGACTTCTCATATACATCCACTATAACCGAATGCTTATCCTCAAAGCTTATATCCATCTTTGCCACAAAGGGGATATCTTCCTTTCTGCCCAGCTTGTTATTCAGATACAGCATAATGGTATTTCCCATCAAAGCGTTATCATCTATAGCTTTTCTTACAGATTCTTCATTGGACATAACACATCCATTTACGGCTACGTTATCCAGTGTAAATGTACTGGCAAACAGAAGTCCCCCAAGAAGAATGATCAGTATAATGATCGGTATCAGATTAATCTTCTTTCTCAATTAGCGATTCCTCCCGTTTACCAAGTGGAACAATCTGCCGGGACACCCCAAGCACCAGTCCCATTTCCGCAAGCAGGAATACCATGGACGACCCTCCATAGCTTATGAAAGGAAGCGGCACACCTGTATTGGGCATAACATTCGTAACAACGCTCATATTTATGATCACCTGTACAGCGATATGTATAAGCACACCAACAACTATAAGAGAACCATATCTGTCAGGAGCACCTTCTGCTATGAATCTAAGTCTCCATATAAGCAGCAGAAAAACTATGATAAGTCCAACTGCTCCAACGATTCCCAGCTCTTCACAGATTATGGAGAATATCATATCATTCTGGGCTTCCGGTATCCTACCTGTTTTCTGCACACTCTGTCCCAGCCCTCTTCCAAAAAAGCCACCGGTACCAACAGCATAGAGCCCCTGCATGGTCTGATATCCTTCTTCCGGATTTCGCCACACACGAAGTCTTTCCAGACGGTACCCTTCCATACCAATCAGTATAGCTATTCCCACCGCTCCGAATATTCCAATCGGAAGAAGATAAATATATTTATTAGTCGCTATCAGCCATATACCGCCGGCTATAAGGATACATACCAGAGCTGTACTGAAGTCCTCTACAGCTATAAGAAGCACCATAACAATTACCGGCCCAAACAGCGCAAACATTCCTTTTATGGTGTACATGAAAAATGCTCTGTCCGTGCAGGCATAAGCCATATATAACAGGATAACTATCTTAGCTATCTCTGATGGCTGGAAAGCGATAAAGCCAAGATCAAGCCATCTTTTAGCACCATTTACACTCTTTCCCCAGAAAAGAACCGCCAGAAGAAGGCCCAGCATTACTATTATTATAAGATAGGTAAAACGCTTTAGATACTGATACCTGACACGGGATACAATATACATAACAAACAGACCAACGCCCGAAAAGATGAACTGCTTAAGCGCAAAGCCATATGGATTCTTATATTCTATTCTGGATGCGTAAATCCCGGCGCTATATACCATCATAAGTCCGAAAAATATCAGAAAAATGATATAGAACAACGTGGGATAATCAAAATACGTCGCATCCCTCAGCCAAAAGCCTTTCTTCTTTTTCGTATTTGCAGAAGTCTTTGAAGCCATTTATCAATCCTCTAAACCATTTACATATACCTTGAAAAGTGTTCCTCTTTCTTCATAACTCTTGAACATATCCCAGCTTGCACATGCCGGTGACAGAAGTACATTGTCCCCGGGCTTTGCATGCTCATAGCAATATATTACCGCACTCTCAAGGCTGTCAACCTTTACTATCTCATTAAAACCGTGAGCCTTACAGCATTTCTCTATCTTATCAGCCGTTTCACCCATAAGAACCAGAACCCTTATCCTTCCCGGGAAGCACTCAACCCAGGCATCATAGTCCGAATCCTTATCATATCCGCCACCTATCAGAAGTGTGGTTCCTTTCATAGCAAGAACAGCTTTTATCGCAGCATCAGGGTTAGTTCCCTTGGAATCATTAAAGTATCTGACATCCCTTACTTCCCTGACAAACTCTATCCGGTGTTCCACTCCACTGAAGCTGTAAACTGTATCTCTTATCACATCAATAGGGATATCCATATAAGCCGCTATAGCAACTGCTGCAAGTACATTTTCCAGATTATGCTGACCAAGTATCTTTATACCGGACACATCAAGGATGTAATTCTCTACGCCATCACGTTTTACATATATACGCCCGTCTCTGACAAATGCACCTTCCTCCTGTTCCTTTTCATGGCTGAAAAATACACGCTTAGGTCCATTTATCTCAGATGCTCTGGATCTGGTCTCAGGATCATCGTAGTTCAGAATTATAAAATCATCCTCCGTCTGATTCTCAGCTATTCTGAGCTTTGCCTTAATATAATTTTCAAAAGTATGATGCCTGTTTAGATGATCCGGCGTAAGATTCAGAATCGCAGATACATGAGGTTTGAATCCGTGTATAGTCTCCAACTGAAAAGAACTTATCTCGGCAGCAACTATGGTATCCTCTGTAGTTGAATCTGCAAATCTCGTAAAGGGGAGACCAATATTTCCAACCACCAGAAAATCCTTCTGATAATTCTTGAATATCTCTCCAACCAGTGTTGTAGTTGTAGTCTTACCATTTGTACCTGTAATAGCAGCTATCACACCTTTATTATAGTGATCGGCAAGCTCTATCTCTCCCCAGATAGGAATATTCTTTTCTCTGACCTTTTCGACAAATGGAACCTCCAGTGGAATTCCGGGACTGATTACAAACAGATCCACTCCTTCAAGTACATCATCTGTAAGCTCTCCAAGCTTAACAGATACCAAAGAAGAATGACTTACACTCTCCATTATTTCCTCAGGATTCAGCTTTTCATTCTGATCATATATAACTACTGTTGCTCCATTTCTTACCAGAAGACCAGCAGCAGCTATTCCACTCTTTCCTGCACCTGCGACAATTACTTTTCTGAATTCCATAATCATTTCTCCATTTTCTATCAGTATTATCCTATAAATACTATCCTAATAATATCATTCAGGCGAAACCGTATCCTCTTCCTTCTGATCACTCTCGCCAAGTCCATCCATAATACTATCCATATTCTCATCGGTTTCCGTAGCTGCTTCTGTTGGCTGCTGATTCTGTTCCGGAGTAGAACCCGCCGAACTAATAGCCGGAGCATCTCCCTCAAATACAGGACTAGCTACCTCATCAGTTCCGGTCACATCCCCCTGCTCTGCATCTCCGGTCTTATAAATATTGAGATACGGAAGAAGCTCCTCTGCAATATCATTAAAGAGAAGTGCACCCGCACCGGATTCATCAGGATTTGGAACAGCAGGCTCATCTACTGTACAGTACACCATTACCTGCGGATCATCCACCGGAGAAAATCCGATAAAGGAAAGTATATATTTCCCCTGATTTCTCGGAAGCTTTTCCGCTGTACCGGTTTTCCCTCCGACAGCATAGCCTTCCACTATAGCCCTTCTACCGGTACCATTTTCAACAACGTCCCTGAGGATACCCTTCATCTGTTCTGATGTTTCCTGGGAAATGGTCCTTCTCACAAGAATCTTGTCATAGTTCTCAACCAGATTGCCATCAGCATCGATAACCTTTTTAACAACATGAGGCTGATAATAGTAGCCTCCATTTATTACAGAACAGAATGCAGTACCGAGCTGCATCATGGTTACATTAAGTCCCTGTCCAAATGATGATGTAGCAAGCTCAACGGGATTCAGAGTTTCCTGATGATAGACAACATTATAGAGGTCCTCTGCACTCGGTTCTCCGATTATATCAATCCCTGTTCTCTGACCGAAGCCGAAGAGAACCTGATACTTATCAAAGGTTGTTGCACCCTCCTGGGCAGCTATCTGCATGAGCGCATCATTACAGGACTGCTCTAATGCCTGAGGAACTGTCACCCATCCATGACCACTACGTTTATGACATTTGATCGGCCAGTCCGCAACCTGCTGTATTCCATCACAGAAGTAGGACTCCTCGCCAGTGATAGCACCATCCTCTATCGCACCGGATATGGTAAAGGTCTTGTAAGTAGAACCCGGTTCAAATGTATCGCTTATAACAAAATTTCTCCATACCTTGTCCAGATGATCTATCCTTTCCTCATCTGTAAGGTCCTTGCAGATCTTTTTATATTCTTCGTCCGAAAGAACTTCTCCCTCTTCTTCAAACTGATACTTCGCAGCCGACATAGAATATGCATTATTGGGATCATACTGATGTATATTATACAGCGCCATGATCTCACAGTTTTTAGGGTTCATAACAAGAACTGATATATTCTTGGCATTAAAGGTTTTCTGGAACTCCTCACTCTTCTCCTGAACTATCCTCTGAACTTCACTGTCTATGGTCGTTACCAGACTGTATCCATCTGTAGCTGTTTCGAGCTCTCTCTGGAGACTGTAATCTTCTCCAAGATAGGTATATTTTCTTCCGTTCTGACCATTCAGGGAAGAATTATATCCACCTTCAACTCCACCGATACCAACATTTCCGCTTACCACAAAGCCAAGAATGTGACAGGCAAGATCACCATTCGGGTAGATTCTCTCATATTCCTCTTCAAGTCTGATTCCCACAACGCTTTTCAGATCATCCGCATTTTCTCTATCGGCAAGCATATAGTCTTTTACATCGTCATAGGTAAGCTTCTTTCGGATTATCTTATACATTGACTCGGAATCTTCGTAATATTTACCAAGCTCTTCGTCTGATATTCCAAAATATTTTTTCAAAGCCGCAGTTGTTGCTTCCCTGGTATAGTTATACTGAAGTATATTCTTGGGCTCTATTATCAGATTATAAACCTTTTTACTGGTTGCCAGCACTGAACCATTGCAGTCATATATATCGCCACGCTTAAATGGAACTATGATACTTTCATAATCCTTCTGGGCAAGAACTCTTTCAGTATATTCATCTCCCTGAAAAATATTATAATAAACCACTGCACCAATGATGACGCCAAAGCATACGGTAAATGCTATAACCAAAAACAGAAGATGCCTTCGCATCCCCTCGTTGAATACCTTTCTCTTTTTTTTAGGTCTAACCGCCATATAAAAACTGTCCTCTAAATGTCAAAATAATAAACATCCTATAAAACCACATCAAGACCGCTGATTAATCAACGGTCTTTGGAACATCATTATACTGTTTTACATAGTCGCCATTTTCCTGCTCGTAGTATATAATCTGTCCATTCTGCGAATATACCATACCAAGCTCCCCTGTGGCAATAGTATATATATCTTCCAGTGAATACATACTATCCAGCTTATTCTCATGAGCCGAGTTATCTGCTTCTATACTCTGCAGGCTTTCCCTAAGTGAATCTATGCTTCTTTCCTTGGATTCAACACTCGTTTGTACTGTTATCATTACAACGCAGGCTGCAACCACCATCAGAAACATAAGTACCAGAACAGCCATATATCTGAAGTCAAAGCCTCTGGATTCCTCTGCGATTCTGGCGGCCTTTCTGTAGCTCACCCTTCCCCGTCTCGCCGGTCTCCTTACCTCAGGCTCATCCTCATAATACCTTCTGGGACTTACCTCATAGCGTCTTGCCGCATTTCCATCATAATACATATCTCTTCTTGCCATACCTTACACTTCCCATCATTTTATTTATAAACTATTCTTTGCAGAATATTCTCAGCTTTGCGCTGCTGCTTCTTGGATTCATTTCCAGTTCTTCCCTGTCTGCCACAACAGGTTTTCTGGTAATTACCCTTCCCTTTGGCTTTCTTCCGCAGGTACATACCGGGAAATCAGGCGGGCAGATGCAGGGATTCTCAGCAGTTCGCATCGCCCGCTTGACGATTCTGTCTTCCAGCGAATGAAATGTGATGATACATAATCTTCCTCCGGGATTCAGAAGCTCGATCATATCATCCAGACCATCTTCCAAAACACTCAGTTCTTTATTTAACTCTATCCTGATAGCCTGATAGGTTCTTTTGCAGGGATTACCTCCCTGTCTTCTTGCTGCTGCAGGAATCGAGCTCATGATAATCTCATTTAGTTCAAAGGTGGTCTCCAGTCTCTTTTTTTCTCTGAAGCTCACTATATTTGCAGCAATCTTTCCGGCAAACTTTTCTTCGCCGTAGTCCTTCAGAATCCTTCTCAGATCATCCTCGGAGTAATCATTCAGAAGATCCTCTGCAGTATATTCAGCGGACTGGTCCATTCTCATATCAAGAGGTGCATCCTCTCTGTAAGAAAAGCCTCTCTCTGCATTATCAAACTGATAGGACGAAACCCCAAGATCCATAAGTATTCCGTCAACAGATGTGATACCTCTTTCCTGAAGAACCGATCTCATATTCACGTAATTACTGTGAATAAGGATTACATTCGGATACTCCCTTAGTCTTTCCCCTGCCGCAGCGAGCGCATCCATATCCTGATCTATACCTACCAGACATCCTCTGGGAGAAAGTCTTTTAACTATTTCAGACGAATGTCCCGCCCCGCCAAGAGTGCCATCTACATATATTCCGTCAGGTTTTATATCCAGCCCTTCAATCACAGGCCTCAGCATAATTGGTATATGTTTAAATTCCAACTACCAGTTCCTCCAGCCCTTTACTAGAAACGAAGCTTCTTCTCTGAAATCTTCTTGGACATCTTCTCGCTTGTATATTCTTCTTCAGGGAAATTCTCTTCGTAGGTTTCCCTATCCCAGACCTCAGCCACTTTACCATTTCCAATAACTTTAACTTCCTTGGTAATTCCGGCATATTCCCTAAGATTCTTGGATAAAATGATTCTTCCCTGAGAGTCAAATTCACAGCGGTCAACCTTTGCTGTGAAGTTTCTGAACAGGTCTCTATCTTCTTTTAAGCTTGTATCCAACTGTTCTTCCAGACTATCAACAAACTTTTCAAACTGTTCGTAGGAATATATTCTGAGACATTTATCCGGTCCTCTTCCGACTACAACCTTGGAACCCAGGTCTTCTCTGAACTTGAAAGGAACACTAAGTCTGCCTTTAGCATCTACATTATGGTTATATTCTCCAATAAGTAACAAAGACACCTTATTTGCCCCTCCTTTCCCAGATTCCTTTCAAAAAAACCTCAAATCTCACAATTTTTTCCCACATCATGGGTTTCGATAGATTTTGACCAGTAAGTCATCACCACAATTACCCACTTTTTAAGTATATTAACCTACGAATACACAAAATGCAAGCGCATTTTCGAATTTCAGAAGGATTTCACAAAAAAATAAAAGCCCCTATTTTCCGTCATTTTGACGAAAAATAAGAGCTTTTTTATACATTATTACAATATATATGGTCTTTCAAAAACAGCGCCACTAAATATTGTGATTACCGGATATTATGAGCACTTTTTTCATATATTATATATTTTTCAGGAAATAAGGTCTTTTTCCCCACTTCCTCCCCCACATATATCCACACTCATCACCACACTGCACCTCAAATGGTCTCAGTGTCCTTTTTCTTTAACCGCATCCTGTTATATATTATCACGCCGACTGCTACAAGCACGCACGCCACTGCAACCACCTGACTTATCTTGAAGGGACCCATCATCAATGAATCAGATCTAAGACTCTCTACCAGAAATCTTCCCACTCCATAGCCAGCCACATATATCATGGCAAGCTCTCCATCAAACTTTTTCTTCTTTCTATAGAAGAAAATGATGGCAAGGATCAGCAGGTTCCAGAATCCTTCATATAGAAAGGTCGGATGAACCGTTATACAGGTTATACCCTTAACCATTTCAGTATGCTCCTGCATCTCAGATGTAATAATCCCGGTTGAAACCATTTCATTATAAAAAGCGTTACTATAATACTCTACAGGAATTGCCATTCTGAATACTGAGGAGGTAAATGTTCCAAAGGCTTCCCTGTTAAAGAAATTGCCCCATCTTCCAAGTATCTGACCTATCAGGACACCCATAGTTACCGTATCTCCCAGAAGAGGGAGACTGATCTTCTTAACTCTGGAAAATATAAGTCCTGTTATCGTACCGGCTATAAGTCCGCCATATATAGCAAGACCGCCATTTCTGATATTTATCATATCCAGAAGCGTCTTTCCAAAAGACTTACCTTCTTCTATAAATCTGTCCGGATAGAATATAATATAGTATATTCTCGCACCTATTATAGAAGGAATAACCATAGCAAGAAAAAAGTCCAGATAATCTTCTTCATTCTGCCCTGTTCTCTTCGCTTCTTTTAATGATACAAAATAAGCCAGAACAAATCCGGAAGTAACGACTATGGCATAAAAAGGAAGAAAGAAGCTTCCTATGTGAATCCCTCTTGGCACATTTTCCAGAAAAATACCAAGTCCGGGAAAATATATTCCATTCATATCTATTCCACCTGTTCCAGACTCATCTTATACATTAAACTTGAAAAGAACTACGTCGCCATCCTTCATGACATACTCTTTTCCTTCCTGTCGTACAAGTCCCTTCTCCTTAGCCGCAGCCATACTTCCTTCCCTTATCAGGTCATCATAAGCAACAACCTCTGCTTTGATGAAGCCCCTTTCAAAATCAGAATGAATCTTTCCTGCAGCCTGAGGAGCCTTGGTTCCCTCTTTGATAGTCCAGGCTCTTGACTCCTGCTTACCGGCTGTAAGATAACTGATAAGTCCAAGCAATGTATAGCTTGCCTTGATAAGCTTATCAAGACCGGATTCCTTAAGTCCAAGATCCTCGAGGAACATCTTCCTTTCATCATCATCCAGCTCTGATATCTCCGCTTCCATCTGGGCGCATACTGTAAACACCTGTGCATCAGTTTCAGCAGCATATTCACGAACCTTCTTCACGTAGTCATTATTTGCGCCATCGTCAGCCATATCGTCTTCACTAACATTTGCCGCATATATAACCTTCTTCTCTGTAAGAAGTGTATATTCCTTTATCCAGGCAGCCTCATCCTCATCAGCGGCATTTATCTCAAAGGTTCTTACCGGCTTTCCCGCCTCAAGATGCTCCTTGATGCGATTCTGGAATTCCAGCTCCTTAGCCGCCATCTTATCATTTCTGGAAAGCTTGACAGTCTTGGATATTCTCCTCTCCAAAACCTCCAAATCTGAGAATATAAGCTCGATATTGATAGTCTCTATATCCCTTATCGGATCAACCGAACCATCCACATGTATAACATCAGGATCGTCAAAGCATCTTACAACATGTACGATAGCATCACATTCCCTGATGTTGGCAAGGAACTGGTTTCCTAGTCCCTCACCCTTGGAGGCTCCCTTAACAAGTCCGGCTATATCAACAAATTCTATAATAGCAGGAGTTGTCTTGTCAGAATCATACATCTTTGTAAGTACATCCAGCCTCTCATCCGGCACTGCAACTATACCGACATTCGGATCAATAGTAGCAAAGGGATAATTAGCCGCAAGCGCTCCCGCTTTTGTAAGTGAATTAAATAATGTAGATTTGCCTACGTTAGGCAGACCGACTATACCTAGTTTCATAATAATTTCCTCTTTCCTTTATTTATTGGGGTTTCCAGACTTTCTATTTGAACCTTACGCCATTTTTCTGGTGTATTCCTCGAACTTTTTTATTTCTCTTATTTTTTCATCATCAGTTACATGAACATATAAGTTCATGGTAATGTTGATACTCGAATGTCCAAGTATCTGCTGCAAGGTTTTCAGTTTCATTCCCGCTTCTATAGTACAACCGCTTAATGTTACCATAAAACAGTACACTTTTCAACGGATTTGGTGTCATTTACAGTATCTATAAATCAAATCTCTCTCACTGATGAAAGATACTGTTCAAATTCTTTTCTCTTAACTAATTTTTTGTTTCCTATGTATAAAACAAAGTTACACATCGGATTACGGAGCAGTTCTGCTATCTTATTAATTCCGATATTTGAATACTCCGCAGCTTCTTTAATCGTCAGATTAATCTTCTTCTCAATTGGCACATATACTTTTTCGGTCACATCAATCGTTTCATCTACTATTCTTTCCATGAAAATCCTCCCCACTCTCTTTTATGTGCTCTTTCCTACGTAATAGCAGCCAATATCAATTCTCAGACAAGCTTATATGAAATGGTAAACCAAGTGTCTGCACTCCATTAAAGCCTTTAACCTGCAATTTCTCATACCACCCGGATAGTATTCGTTGTGATTCATCATCTAGATCTGCCATTAATGTTAAAAATTCCTCAGCCATATTTGCTCCTTATTATTTTCCCCATAGAATTATTTATTCCAATTAAACTAAGCATGTCTTGTTAAAACCATGCATTCTGTAGAATCAGTAAAACCCAAACTCTCATATAGCGGTCTTCCTGATTCTGTTGCATCAAGACTAATCTCTGTAACCCCTGCCTTCCATGATTCTTCGATTAAAAGTCGAACCATACGATGCGCTATACCCTGACGACGATACTCATTTCTTGTGTAGACATTCATCAGATGTGCACGTTTTCCTGTAGGATGATCAAATGTTGGCATTATTCTGATAAAACTCATTGAGGCACAGCCAATAACATCATCACCATCTATTGCAAGTACTGTTAAATGATCCCCATTCAGAAAATAATCCCGACTTTCATTTATCATTTCATCGGAGTACTCGTAATCTTCTGGCAGATTGTTGACGACCTTAATCATTTCAAGTCGACTGTTCATCAGTTCATCTATATTGTCTTTTGTTGCAATTTTAATATCAATCATCTCATTCGACGTCCTATAATCAGTTATGCTGAAATATTTTTTCCGTTTTTATTATCGCATTTAATCAGTCATAATATCCATCTCTACCAAATAAAATACTCTCCATTTCATCATCCGGTGCATAAATT
>OCVV012859999.1_pt1 | contig 42992 bp, 42 predicted proteins | sample 1539721 | NCBI WGS metagenome assembly OCVV01 (sample SAMN02144230, study PRJEB22623) | gut metagenome | biome: sheep rumen | host: Ovis aries | place: New Zealand | reverse complement strand
CTTGCGGTAAGTCACCTCCTTGCCCTCGCGCTCGCAAAACTCGCGCAGCGCCTCAATGTCAATACTGTTTTTCCCGAATTTCTGTTCCATATTGTTGTCACGCTATAGGTCTTAATTGCTTATTTTCCTTGGTCAATTCTATCTTCCAATTCGTAAACAGAATTCTGTATCGAGTAATAGTTTACAATATAATAGATGATGCCAGCAAAAAGACAAATAACCATGAAAAAATGACAGCTTATTCTGATTGTCACATCACGTATTTGGGCGATATTAAGTATTTCTTTATTATTGTCAATTGGAAGTACAATATAGAAGATTGTCAATATTATGAAAGTGGCGATAAATCGAAAACGAATATCTGATAGTTGCTTTCGGAAAACACTTCTTGCTTCCTTATTCTTCACACCTGATGTAGATACAGATATAATAAGACTCATGCCAACAGAGAAAATTATACCAACAATAGTAAACAAAGTGGAAATAACAGATTCATCAACTACGATACTACTTAGAAACGTAGGAAATAAAACAGATATTATCAAAGATACAAAAAAGACTATGATTTTTTTCATAATTGCAGTAATCTTCCCAAATACTCGTTCATTACCGTATAGGCATTTACGACGTTCTCTTTGGATCGTTCATCATTATCATTAAACACATATGCATATTTTGCTTGGATAGTCATTGCCTTAATCTCTTGGCCATTAGCTAATTTGAATGAAACGCCTTCAACATCACTTGCTGCCAATGGCCTTAGGAAAGCAGACAATTCCTGCCGGTAGTCATCATCTGACATACCCTTGGGTTGTGTCAACTTAAGTGTCATTGTGGCTGAAAGAATCTTTTTGTCTATCAGTTCATTTGTGCTGCCAAAATCATCAAAAAAATTCTTTAGATTCGATATGCCAGTCTTAAGTATACCGAATTTACTCTTTCCTCTCTTGACTCTTCCATTCTCCATAATTGGTTTATCACTAAAAGATATCGCAGCAATGTCTGATAGTTTAATATCCGAAGGAAGAATAATAAGGGGATCAAACTTATAGACGTATGTACCTCTATAAACAACCAATAACTCATTGAGATATTTTGCGAAAGCTGAAGTTCGTGTAGGAGGGAATGTTGCAATAAGTATATTGTCTGTAATCATGAAAAAATGATAGTCCAACCGAGACTTGTCTGTTGGAGATACATTTGGGTCATCAGGAACTTCATCTGACCTTACAGTAGTTTGAGCAAATAGAGCCTGAGGTATTTTAGGCATATCCTTTGACGGAGCTATACGCCACATTTCACCAGCTACACACATGGGAGTTCTATCAAGAGGTACGAAGCATGCTAACACATCCTGAGTATCTGAGCCATCAACTATAGCTTTACAACGATTGCCAAAGTTGTCAACATCAGACGTTAACTTCTGTATGAGATCAGACTTTAACCTTGACGTTGCATTTGAAACTGTCTCATTGATTATCTTATAAGCGTAAAAAGTTCTTTTCTTTGTTGCCATGTTCAATTATAATTTAACTAAAGTTTCGCAAGTGATGGCGCACCTGCATAATTTAACATAAAATAGGAATAAAAATGGCCTCGATGTTTGGTTAACTCACAGAAAATGAGCGATTTTACAATCGCCAAAAAGTAAAATTCAAACATCAAAGCCGTGAGCAAAGGTACAACAATTATTTCAGATTTGAGAAGTTTTTTCTCAGAAAATGAGAATAACCGTGCAATTAATGCGATTATGAGAGTGATGGAGTGCATAAACATACGTCCGGACCAGATAGGGACAGAGAAGAAAGAGAACTGCAAGTTCACGAACGTGCAGGTCCTGAATCTTCTGGTGCTGTTCCCATTCTTCGTCATCAGGAATGCATACCGGTATTCGGGTTCTTCATTAAGCCGCCTGTTCTGTTGTGAGAAGGACATGTTCTATCGTTTTATGAATGATGGTAATATCAAGTGGCGCAAGCTGCTGTATGCGATGAATATCCAGTTGCTGCGTAAGATCAGCCGCAGCACAGAGGCTGAGCATGACAAGCCAGTCTGCCTGATTATCGATGACACTGACGCTCCAAAGAGCGGACGTAAGAGTGAGCTTATTGGCAAGGTGTTCTCTCATATCCAGCATAAGAGTATCCTCGGCTACAAATGTCTGACGCTGCTTCTGAGTGATGGCATGAGCCAACTGTTCCTCGATTTCTCGCTTCATGGTGAAAAAGGCAGTAATCCAGACAAGAAACAAGGGCTGACGGATAAACAGCGGAGCGAGCGTTTCTCTGCCGACTATACGGGACAAAGTGTCGAAGAGCGCACCAAGGAGTACACGATGTCGAAGATTGACAAGGCCATCGAGATGGTGAAGCATGCCATCAAACGCGGCATCCGTTTCGACTATCTGCTCATTGATAGCTGGTTTACCTGTGCAGACTTTGTGAAACTCATTACCAGTCGCCACATCAAGTGTCATCTGATAGGCATGATCAAGCTGGGCAAGACCAAGTACCACACCAAGTGGGGTGACCTGACGGCCAACCAAATCATCAAAAAGCTCCAGAAGCAGGGACTCGCCAAGCACAACAGGACGCTTAAGTGCATCTACTGCACCATAGACGTGAAGTTTGCAGGAACTACCGTGCGTCTGTTCTTCTCGAAGCGTGGCAGGAAAGGACAGTGGAACGGCCTGCTCACCACGGACCTCTCGCTCAGCTTCCTTAAGGCATATAGGACGTACGCTACCCGCTGGACTACCGAGGTGGCTTATCACGATTGCAAGCAACTGCTCGACTTCGGCAGATGTCAGAGCATGCACTTCTCTGCGCAGATTGCCAGCTTCACGCTGACCATGATGCGGTACAATATACTTTGCACAGTGAAACGGTTTGAGGCCTACGAGACCGTCGGAGCACTCTTCCGTGAAGCAACGGGGAATACTCTCGAACTGTCCGCCGCGGACAGGATATGGGAACTGATACTGGATACCATACTGGAAATCGCAGAGATAATCTCTGCTGATGCCAGCGAACTGCTTTCTGCGGTCATTGATGGGAATCCTAAGTTCCATAAACTCTATCAAATGTATAAATTAGTCGCCTGATGAATGAATATTCACTTGCGAAAGTTCAGTAATTTAATTCGATTGCAAAAATACACAGTTTTTCTCAAAATTCCAAGAATAACAACCTAAACAAGATAGTTTAAGATGATATTGCATTGTGTTTTGGAATAAAATGCTTAATTTTGCAAGCAAAAATAAAGAAGAATTTATATGCAGATAATTGAGATTAACAATTTCGGTCCAGTTAAGAATGCACGTATAGAGTTGCATCGATTGACTGTATTAATAGGTGAGCAAGCAAGTGGAAAAAGTACTATCGCCAAGTTAATATATTTTTTCAAGTCTATTAGTGATGAGTTTTTCTCTCATTATTATCAAAGTAGTTCTAAAGCCGTTGATTTTACTCAAGACCTCATTGTGCCGATTAGGGAACGCTTTTATGATTTCTTTGGTTCTACCCACCATCTCCCTGATTTCAAAATTGTCTATACTTATGCTCCACAGCGTACATTGACTTTGTCTTTAAATGAAAAGAAAAGACTATATCCCGAATTTAACAAAGACTTCTTCTCTTTAGAAAATCGCTCTCTCCTAAAAAGATTAAAGAGTCAGATATTGAGAGTAAATGAAGATTTAGCAAAAACCACAAATGCCCAAAGACGCTTCACTCTAGAAAGGGATCGTATGGGATATGTTAATAGTTTGTCAAAAGCTATCAATTCCATTTTCACAAATCAACAAAATGATTCTCTTTTTGTGATTGCAGGTAGAAATGCTACTGTTGGCTACACAGATTTCTTTGAGAAGCAATTGTATTCTGAGATACAAAGCAATATCGTAAAAGCTTATCAAAAAAGAAGTCAAACTATAGACGAAGCCTTGATGCAGCGCTTTATCGAAAGGGTATCACGTATTAAATCCTTATTAATGAAACATAAGGATTTTGAAGGCTTGTTGGAAGTTGCTCCCAAAACTGCTAAGCAATCTTTACGTGATGCATTAGAATTAATTACACATATATTGCGTGGAAAATATCAAACATCTGAATTTGGAGAACGCTTGCTAGTAGGAAACGACCAGTTTGTATATTTACAGAATGCATCTTCTGGCCAACAAGAAGCAATACGAATATTACAAGATGTATTTGTAGCGCTTTTCGAAGGTAATTCTGTTTTTAGAATCATTGAAGAAACAGAAGCCCATCTTTTCCCGATGGCACAGAAATATGTTATCGAGTTACTTGCACTTTTGTTGAATTCAAATAATAACAATGAATTGATTCTGACGACTCATAGTCCTTATGTACTATCGGTTCTGAACAATCTTCTTTTTGCAGATAGAGTGATTAGCAAAAACGGAGACTCCCAAGCAGAAGTAAATAATGTAATTCCAAATTATTGTCACTTAAAGGCTGATGATTTTTCCGCTTATGCTGTTGGCGATTCTTTTATTAAACGAGAAGATTATTGTGTGTCAATTGTAAATCAAGAAACTGGCATGATAGACCAAAGCTACTTAGATGTCGTTTCTGAGTTGTTAAGCCAAGATTTTGATATATTGTATCGTATCCATGCCAAATCATTTGCAAAATGACAACAGGACAAACACAACTAATCCAAACTTTGGATCAGGCATTTAAAGGGCGTAATTTTAAAAATTCCATAAGTAATCATCAGCAAGACGAATTCTTTGTTGATGACAATGAAACCGTTAAGCATTGTGTTTTTGTAGACAAGGCGAATGGCAATAGCAATTTAATGCTTCATGTTCTAAATCCGAACACAAAAGACATCATACTCTGGGCAATTGATGGAAAATTCTTCGGTTTTGGAAAAGGACCGTCAAAATGTGATGCAGCACTATTTGACGATAAAGAATTTTGTTTGATGGAATTCAAATTCAATGCGACATCTAGGAGTCCGAACACAATTCTTGAAAATCAACAAAAGGCGACCTTACAATTAGAGAAAATGGTAGTTTTTATTAATAAAGCATTAGCATCTGCTACCCTATCATTTCCTCCATACAGAAAAGAGGCTTTTGTTTGTGCACCATCTTTCTATCCTCGTAACAGCAACCATATTCAATCAGAAAGAGTTCGTTTCTTGGAGAAATTTGGAATTGAACTCTTTGACGAGAATGAAAAGACATTTGATATGTAGTTGTTTTATGGCAACCGTACCAGAAGCAGGACGATGCTCTACGATTCCTCGTCGTCGTAGAGTATCGTCATCGCTAACCGTATCATTCGGTTGTAGTGTTGACGGAAAAGCCGTTCTATCTCTATTTCTATCATCTATTCTAATAGACAGGAACAGGGTGCAGAATGCAAACCAAAATCCGAACTTTTTTCAAAGGTATTTATTTCTTCCTATATATAGTAGGCAGAAAGCGGAAATGTTACAGTTCATTGTTCATCAGTTTCGTTTGGCAAAGGTACGAAAAACGACACAAAAAGCCCTCGGCAAAGCCTGGAAATCGGGTGCCGAGGGTGAAAGTCTTAAACTACTTAAATGAAGTGGCGCTATTTTTCTTGTTCTTGCGTCCTTTCTGTAGCAAGCGATTTTCAATTGAGCGCATGTTCATTTATCATACACCATAAGCCAAAAAGTACTAAAGGAATGCTCAGCAACTGTCCCATATCAAGACACATGCCTTGTTCGAAATCCACTTGTTCTTTTTTCAGAAATTCAACGAAGAAACGAAAGGTAAATATTGTTGCGATACAGTATCCGAAATAGAATCCCGACCCAACAGCGATAGGTGGTGTCGTCCTCGAGTGTTGGGATTTGCGCCAATACTGATAATGGAAAACGCCAATGGCAAAGATTAGAAGGTAGGCCAAGGCTTCATAGAGTTGTGCCGGATGACGTGGAACCAGTTCTCCGCTTACCATCGCCTCTTGGCTATGGAAGATAAAAGCCCACGGCACATCGGTAGTCTTTCCGATGATTTCAGAATTCATCAGGTTGCCCAGACGAATACAACAAGCCGTGACAGGAGCGGCAATGGCGACATTATCTAACACCATCATGGGTTTGAGATTTTCCTTCCTCCAATAGAATGCCAAAGCGACGAAAAGGCCTATAGTGCCACCGTGTGAAGCCAATCCCCGATAACCTATATACGACCATGAGCCGTTATCCTGTATATGAATGGGCAGGAACATCTCGATGATTCCCTTTCCGCTGGCTAGGAAATAATCTGGCTGATAAAAGATACAATGCCCCAGGCGTGCACCAGCCAGCACACCTATAAAGCAATAAAAGAACTGAGGGTAAAACTTCTCTTCAGGTATCCCCTGTTGTTTGTATAGGCGTTTAACAATCATATAAGCAATCATCAAACCAAACATCCACAACAGAGAATACCACTTTAAAGAGAATATCCCTACACGAAAAACCTCTATCGAGGGTTGCCAGTCAATATAAAGCATAGTCTTCTCGGATTATTTGAATACGTTGTCCGTGAAAAAACAGGTCTTTCATCGGGACCAATGACTACCTATCATGTTTATCAATTGAAGACTCATGAATTTCTCTCTATAAATATCATTCTTAGGGAGGGCTGTCTTTGGCAAATTACTCTTACATTCCTCTTTATTCGTGACATTTGCCTTTAAAAGAAATAGTTTGTCCAAAGGACAGTTTACAGTATCGGACTTGGCTATTCTTTTTTGACAAAGTGAATCCTTTGGAATAGAGCAACTATCTTTTGGTATCTGCCCTTGTCCCGCCACCCAGACGATGGCGAGCAGAATGGTGATGATGGTTTTCTTGTTCATTGATTTATATTGATTATGCTTTATCTTGTTTCTTTTGTCAATACGTAAATGAGCAAGTCAGAAACATTCCCATCCTTTATGACAGCATTTGGTATAGTACCTTTATACTTGAAGCCATTCTTCAGTAGCACCCTTATTGAAGCAATGTTTGGCTGAAAGACATTGGCCGTTATTTGTTCAAACGATAAGACCTTGAATGCAATAGTGCATACCTGTTTTACAGCTTCCGTTGCTATACCTTTGTTTTTATATTCGTTGAGAAGCATATAACCGATTTCTGCATCATCATCTTTCTTCTCAACCGATATGCTGCCTATGAGTTTCCTATCGCATACAATAGCCCGATAGATACCGGTAATTGTATCATTATCGGTAACCATCTTCAACCATTCTTCCGCATCCTTTTCTGTATAAGGATTGGGCAGGCGGTCTGAAAGGTGATGCCTGTCAACTGCATTACACAGGCTTGTCAGTTCCATTGCGTCTGACAGCGTCCAATGTCTTAGTTCCATTTTCAGATATTCATATAGCTTATTTGAGCCACAAAGTTACAAAAAAGCACAAAAAAAACTCTTGGCTTAGTTCGAAATGTGAAAGCCAAGGGGAAATGTCTCAACTTAGGTTGAGAGTTTCTATCTGTTATAGACTATTATTTGTCGCCATATGTAATGTCACGCCGTATTTTGCTGACAGTATTTGGATGGACGTTCAAGAACGAGGCGATGTCTTGTAAGTCAAGAAACTCCATGATACCAGGACAACGTTGCAGCAACATCTCGTAGCGTTCACGGGGCGTAGTACAATGGAGGTCAAGATAACGCGAACGGAATTGGCAGAGAATGTGCTCGCCAATCATGACTCGTAGTTTCATCGTTTCCATGTTTTGATTGAAGAATTGTTCCAGTTGCTGGCCCGTAACCTTCAGTACGCGACTGGGCGCCATAGCCTCAATTGTGGCCTGTGACGGACGGCCATAGAGAAATGTGGGGTAGTCGCACACGAACTCACCCTCAAACGAGAACCACGTGATATGTGCCTTGTCATCGCTCATACCATATTTAACATATTTGAAACATCCTTCAGTGACAAAAGCGAACCACCGTGCCGGATCACCCTCTCGTTCCAGTTGGTCACCCTTGCGGTAAGCAATTTCCTCACCCTCCCGTTCGCAGAACTCCCGTAGCACCTGCAAATCCAATCGATTATTGTTGAATTTCTGTTCCATTTGTATCTTTTGGCTACAAAGGTACAAATAATCATCGAGAAACACAAAGATATTTATTTCTTTCCTCATTAGTGTCCCGTTAAAATTGGGACGAGTTAAATATTAATCAAATAGACCCGGAATAAGGGGACCAAATTGTTCTTTGATATCGTTGAATTTAGTCTTTTCAAACAACTCTTTCAAAGGGGTTTTGTCTGTCAGTGAGATGCTGAGGATTTGCAAGACCTCGTAGGTCGAACGCTCCAGTCGCATATCATGTTGCACGATGGCAACCAGACAATAGGCAATGATGGCTGCACTGATTTGAATCCTGACGGCATTCTCTGTTTTGCCCCAGAATTTCTTGATCTTCAGATGCTGCTTCAGCCACTTGAAGAAGAGCTCTATCTGCCACCTGTTCTTATAGAGGTTGGCAACCTCAAGCGAGGACAGATGAAAGGCATTGGTGAGGAAAGAGAACTCACGTCCTTGCTCCTCATCATAGAACTTGACCAGTCTGAGCTTCTCTTTGTACTTCTTTGAAGTGATGTAATCCGTCAGCATAATCTCGGAATCAGTTAACACGTTTCGAGACATCCTTCTCCGCCATTTCATACACTTGTACTGCAAGTTTTTCTTTGCCCGGACTATGAAGAATGACTCATGCTGATGGATGTGATAGAGTTCCCCGAAGGCATTGTAGCCACGGTCGAACACGTAGTAAGAGCCTGATTCATAAGGAATTTCATTCATAGCCTTCGAATCGTGGACAGACGCTGTGGTGATGTGGAAAAAGCAGGGACCTGTGATTCCAAATCATACAGGACATGTGCCTTGATGCCACCTTTCTTCTTGCGGAACTTTGCCCACCAGAAGACTGACAGACAGAGTGGAATCGTCGTTGAGTCGAATGCATATACCTTGCCTTTGAGCTTGAAGATGTCTACGACACGTTTACTGCGAGCCAGATCCATCATTTAGAACGCAAACTCTTCGAAGATGTGATAGTCACGATTCTGGTTGGCTGTGGCAAAAGTCGTCTTAGCGATAGGCTCCCGGCCTAAGCCGAGATGATAGCGTTTTGACTGATGAGCCTCCAAGGCAACAATCAAGTCACGCAGGCTCTCACGATTACTGAGTTGTCCGAACATCAGAGCGAGGAGTTGATTCCAACAAGTGAAATGCTTGACGTAGCGATTCCCATCGTACTTGTCAACAAGGTGACGGAACTTGTCGCTATCCAAAAACTCTATCAATTGAGCGAAGACGTATTTTGATTTGTTCATATGCAGCCGTCTGTTTTGACTGCAAAGATACGAATTCAAATCATCGCACCCTCAAAAGTGCTTGTAAAAGACTGAATTTCAATTATTTCAAAGAGCGATTAGCCCGATTTGACGGGACAGTAGTGTTCTTTTCTATTTATATGGTAGGTAGAAAGCGAAAATGTTACAGGAGAAAGTTAAGAATTCGCTCGGCCAAAGGACGCTTGTTATCAAAGGGTACAAGAATGAGCGACAGAGATAAACCACAAATTATCCGAATTTGTAAAAAAGACATAAATTTGGCGTTCCTTCCGTATCAAATTGAAGAATTGTATATCATATAATATACTCCTAATACAGATTGGTTTGCCTATTATTTGCGGAAGTAGTGGGTAAAACTGCAAATAATTGATAAAAGTTATGGGTAATGAATTGATTTTTGCCGTTTTATTACTAAATTTGCAACTGAATAGAATGGGATTATGTTTTTGAAAGCGTAATGACTGATATTCGTTACGTGAAACGTTGAAAAATAGTGGTCTAGTTGGAGAAAAGGTGGCTGGAGTGAAGTGAAGGAAAGGGTAGTGAGATCGTTTTGACGTTGTAACAAACGGGACAAGAAAAGTCGTGGCAGAATCGCTACAGACAAGAAACCCAATAAATGTAATAGTAGTAAAGATAAATAAAAAAATACAGACTATGTCAAATCCAAAGTTAGAATTTTTCAGATTTAAACTTAACCACAAAACTGAGCAATATAAGACATTCAGACAATTCATGGTGGAGAATGGAAAGGCTACGAGAAGGCAGCAAGATAATACAATCTTTGCAGCTCTATATAAGTATGTAATGGAAAAACCTCTGAAAGACTTTGAGAAAAACGATAGTTTGAAGAAAGTTGTAACACTTATTGGGAACAAAAGAATAAACAAACATTTTGATGAACGTCCTCAGCCAAAATATCCAGACTGTATTATATCGGGAGTAGTGAACGGAGGACCTTTTGGAAAAGAACGTATTCTTACAAATCTTGTTCAGAAGGACAACGCATCTAACATTTTGTCTACTCAGCCAGTACTGCAATACTACTATGTGTTTCTTTATTTGCCATTAAACCATAACGAAGGTTTTGTGATGGTACATTCTGACAGTTCCGAAGACACTATTACGCAGGCATACAGGAAGTATGTGGCAGAATTATTCCAAATGGGAGACTACAAGAAGCCTATTATGAAAGCATTCGTTCCTAAGCATTTTAGAGATGAGTATAAGGATGGGGCTGTGCTGAAGTCAATGACTTTTGTGAATAATGAGCTTAGTGCTGATTTGGAGGATGAAGACCCGTTGAAAGAATATGCAAACGAGTATGAAGTAAAAATTATTTTAACACCTAAAGGTGAGGCTAAAGCAAATCTTGAATTACTTGATAGTATCCGAAATTTCTTTGTAAGAAGACGATTTGGCACACAAGCTATAAACCGAGGGCTGGATGAATTTGAAAAATGTACTGTAAGTACCAAGAACGATGACGCAAACTCTACTAAGACTTTTGATTGGAACAATAGAGACGAAGAACTTCTTCCAGCAGTCTTTTTGAAGGATAGGGTACCAATAGGTGATGACGGTACACCTGTATTCAACAGTCTGAATACGTTTTGCCATAATTTGTTTAACACTCAGATATTGCCTGAGATAAGACCAGACATGAATGTTGAAAGAGTGGATGATAACGCTTAGACGCTATTTCCAAAGAGCCAATAGCGTATTAGCGAAGGACATTAACGGAAAGTCCTTCCCAAAAGGGAACCTGATTGTATATAAGTTGGCATTCTGGGGGATTGCCTGTGTCATAGTGGCATTCCTTCCACAAGGGCTAAGCGATGGTTTCATTGACTATATCAAGGATATCTTTGCCATTTTTGTTGGATTCTTTGTGACAGTGTTATGCTTTGTGTTTGACAAATTAGATACGGAACGTATACTTACACCAGCTGAAGAAGACAATGTGCCTGCAGAGCAGAGAAGAGATTCTAGAAAGAATGTCAAAATCAAACAAGAGCATAACTATACCGTTAGGTTTTTCTATACAATAGGACTTATTATACTTCTCTCAACATTGGTGATATTGCTTTTGATACCCAATATTTTCTGGAAGGGATGGTTTAACCTTGATGTGAGGGATTACGAATTCGTGGAATCCATTAGTGGCCTTTCATGGAGCAATATTAAACTATTCTCACATTTGATGTTATGTGTGTTATATAGGATAGTAGTCATCGTACTAACAATAAAGGTGTTTTATTTTACGACATACTCAGTGAGTAGTTTACTCCAAGTATTAATTAATAAAAAGAAGTTTGAAATATGGAATTAAAAGAGGCGTACATAGATAAGATAATTTGCCATCATTTTAGTATTGACCCGACAAAGAGTTTGCTAAATAATGCATTGATGAATATTTTGGAGTTGGATTCGAATGTTTTAAAAGAATTCTTTATCAAACCATTTGCAAATGTGAAGGCAGAATATAGTTTTTCGCATCCAGTAGATTTGTCGTATAATATTATCTATCAGACAGCCTTGAAGATGCTGAACAACGAGAATTTTGTGAAATGTTCACAGGATGTATTTCGTCATCTACAGGCAGTTTCTACATTACCATCGATTAAAGATGGGGATTTATTTGTGGCGAAGATTTCGGATGTAGTAATGGGAGACTCTTATTATGATGGATTGGGAATCTTTAAAATTGAGCAGAAAAGTGAGTTTATTGAAACTTATCTGGATGAAAAGGGAAATATGCAGTTTGCAATTAAGAATGGCTTCTCATCGAACAGAATAGACAAGGCTTGTATGATTGTATTTGCGGAGAAGATGCCTAAATGTTATCTGATAGATACGAGTAAGGAAACTAAGTTCTGGAAACAGGACTTTTTAGGGGTAGTTCAGATGTCAAATTCTTACAGTCAGTCGAAGGCCGCAATACTAGTGTTCCAGTCGTTTGTGAACGAAACACTCAAAGATAGGGTAGAGATGACAAAAGAAGAACAGGTTAGTCTGCTTAACAGATGGACGGAACAGGTAAAATCATCTGAGGTGTTCCAAATTAAACTAGCAGCCGAAAAGGTCTTTGAGGATAAGGATGTGGTTAATATGTTCTCTGAGTATTGCCGAGTTTATGAAGAAAAGGAGGGTATAAAGTTCTATAACAGTTTCGATGTAGATAAAAAGGCAGTGGTCTTGCCCAAGAAGGTACAGACTATAAAATTGGATGATACGGCAGAGATAAATCTATTGAAAACAGGCGGCTTTATAGAGAGAGGATTCGATGAAAGTAAAGGACTGAACTATTATAAGTTATATTTCTCAAAGGAGAAATGATGATAATATAAAAACAGAAGCAGACGATTTCGCCTGCTTCTGAAAACTTTCCCGTTTTTACGGTTTGAGCCATGCACTTTGTGGTTTCACAATCAGCCTGGCATTGTTATATGCCATCTTGAGAGTAAGGCAAGTTCTGGCTGTATAAGTGTCAGGACTTAACTTATAGATAGCAAGTGCCAGATCAGGATTGGGAGAACCTGGAGTGAGATTCAATGGTAGGAGCAATTGAATATGGTTGTTATAAAATTGAGGAACAGCCAGCTTATAGTTGGTTTTAACTCTTTTCTTCACTTCCTCAATGGCTCCCTCCAGTCTTCTACGCCTTTCGTTCTCATCCAATGCTTGAATGTGAACAGGAAAACGTGCAAGGTTATCGCCTATGATATGGTCTATCTGGGGAATTAACTTGCAACTAGGATTGAAAATCAAATCCTCTGGCTTTTGGAAGAAGTCTGCAATCTCAGGGTGGTTGTCTGGAAAGATCTTCAAGAACTGTATGTCACTTTCTTTCACAAAAGCTTTGAAACAGAACTGAGGATTACTTTTTCCTGCCTTTGGCTTTTTATATGTCTCAAAGAGTGCATATATCGGTTCAAGGTTTTTTGTTACCAATCCAGTGTTGAAACAGGCATGGTCATTCTTAGTTGTGTAAGAAATCTTACCTTCTGACTGTACTTTCCTAAAAGTATGTTCTAGGTAGTTCTTTAGAATGGAATAAGTTTTCTTGCTAGCATCTGAGAAATCCCAATCTTCTGGATCTGCCAGTTTCTCAGCCAAATACTCAACCGCCTTATCGTAGGACGGGAAGAAGGCAAATGTAAAGAGTGCCGAAACAAAAGTTTTTTTTGTCATAGTTGTAAATAATTTATGTTAATAAAAAAGGACCCTCAATTTTCTATGAGAGTCCCACGTATCTTTCTTTTGTTTATTTTACTAGTTTGTGGATAGACCCACATGTCTATATGTTAAATATTTATTTACGGGTGCAAAGTTACACAAAAAAATGTTTTCAACCAAATCTTTCTATAGTTTTTTTGTTTTATTTCACAAATAAAAGATTAATTACAATATATAGGTATTAGAAAAGAGGTTCATTTCATTGCAGTTCCACCTCTTTTAATATTATAGAGTAGGGGATTATTCGTTGCTCCAATCCTCAGCAGCCTTGCGGATGTAAGTCTTGTAGCGGATTTGAGCCATCTTCTGAGCCTCGGCGAAGAGCCCCTCGGCCTCGTTAGGATAAGCCTTCTTGACAGAGTGGCACATCACCATTACTGTGGATGATGAGGCTGCTCATGATCCTCTGGCAGCGTAATCGCAAATGTCCGTTGCGCCACTGGTCGTGTATTATCAACCATCGTTCATCCTGCATAATATTCCGACCGTCCTAACTACTGTAATTCTGCGCCTCTCCAGAAGTCACTCTTCCATCAGCCACTTCCACACAGGCACCACGGGTATTCCCTCTTCCGTGCCCTCCTCATCATATGTAATCAGCTGGCACTTCCAGTCCTCGTGCGCCTTGGCATACTTCACCAGTGGCGGCACCTCCCTGTTGTAAGTGGTCTCCTCCCTGATGCTGTAAGATACCTGTATGGCCAGCTTCTCGTCAGGTACTATGAAGTCAATCTCCTTCTCCGCGTTCAGGAAAAACACATTCTTTTTGCCAAACCGCCTGCACAGCTCCACCGCCACCATGTTTTCCAGCAGCGACGTCTCAGAGTTCATCAAGAACAGGTTTAGCAAACCATTATCAACAAAATAATATTTCTTCTGCATTTCCTTCTCCGTCAGCTTTCCCAATTCGTTCTCCATGGGAAGTATCAGCCAACTGTCAGAGGCGTAATCCGCATAGTCTATCGTTGTAGGCACACTGATGGGCGACCCTGTTGCCACTATCACGTTTTTCAGCCTGTTATACGACAGCGGTTGCTTCACGCTCTCTGCCATCTTCTTGATCAGAATATTCAGCACCCTGTCATTCTTAATGTTGTTTCGTGCGCAGATGTCGCCTAGATAAATCTTTTGATACAGACTCGACAGCATAGCCCTTTTATTCTTAAACGACAATATCTCTGGCAGACCACCATAATAGAAGTATTCATTCAGATGCCGCTTCACCTCGCTTCTCTGGATGGTGTCATACACCCAATGTTCCTTCAGTTCCACCTGCTGCGCTGCCAGATATTCTTTGAATGAATATGGGTACGCATCATAGATAAAGAACCGCCCGCCCAACGTAGTTGCCACCTCCTTGCTCAGCATCTTCGCATTGCTGCCCGTCACATACACCTTGTATTTAGCGTCAGCCAACCTCCGCACGAACTTATCCCAGTGCGGAATGTTCTGTACCTCGTCCAAAAACACCACCGGCTTTTTACCATATAATTCCAGATGGGCCTCCAGCAGACTATTGAAGTCCTCTGTCTGAAATTCCGCCAAACGTTCATCCTCAAAGTCTACAAACAGTATTTCGTCCCACCTCATTCCTGCAGCCTGCAGTTGGCGCACACGCTGGTACAACAGGTAAGACTTACCAGCATGTCTTACACCAACTATCACATAGTTTCCATTCTCCTCAAAGTCAATGGGCCGAGGTACTATTACCGCCTCATCCACTTCACGCTGCTTACTGATTAGACACTGCTTTATGACATCTTTACTAATACTCATATAAATTATATTTAATAAGAATCACGCGATTTTATTAAGTTCTGTTTGCAAAGTTAGTCATTTCCTATAAAACAAAATTAATAAACTCCATTTTTTTGCAATATTTTCACACTTTTTTATCGCAAATGATTGATTTTACCATCTAAGTGAATTATCTCCATATTATCCTTGTCAAAATATAGCTGCATCATTCTTTTTTTTGTTTCGAATCTATGACTACGTCGTAAAACCATCTTATCTCATAATAGATACTATTCAATACACTTATGCACGTTATAAAAAGTTAAATACGTTAAATCTTCATCTTTTTCTCTATCCATAGAATCTTCGTGTTCACTTTTCTACCATTTTAACTAAAAATCGCTGATACACAATAAGTTGCAAATACAATGATTGTAATAGTTTGGAATCTGTCACTTCTTATATTACGGATGTTTTTGAAACAGGATATGGAGCTTTTTATGAAGTTGCTACAGATGCAACTCTTTATGTTCCCAAAGGATTAGTTGAAACATATAGGGCAACAGCCGATTGGAACATGTTAACGAATATTGTTGAAATGTCTGAAGCGAAAAAGGGTGATGTGAATGATGATGGCAATGTGGATATTTCGGATGTGGTTGCTTTGGTGAACCATATTCTTGATAATTCATCATCAGCATCATTCAACTCAACAGCTGCCGATTTGAATAATGACGGCAATATCGACATTTCCGATGTGGTTTCGCTTGTCAATTCGATTTTGGGGCAATAAGTTTTATCAGACATGATAAATAATAGGCAGGGAAGAAACTTGGGGGTCTTCCCTGCCTTCCTTTTATTCATCTTCGTAAACAATTTGTTGGATAAAAGAATAAATGCGTAACTATGTTGCGATAACAAATCCAATTAACTCGATTTTGGTTCGTGTTAGCTCTTTTTGGAAATATATGCTTAAATCGAGTGCAAAATATCAAACTGACGCCTTGCTTTCGATAAAATTGAGTACCTTTGCGAGGTAATGTACGAGAATTCATAAAATGGAATTAAAGACTCTGATAGCGGAATGTACTGCATACGACTTCAAGGTGATGCTTGAACTAAAACCCTTATTTAAGTCAACGGCAAGCCAGTTTATGACTACACTATACTCAATGGAGTATGCTTCAGAGACTAAATTAGAAACCAAGTTAGTCACTAAGCAGTCGTTAAGTAATCACCAAGTAATCGTTAAGTTATCCCTAAGTATTCCTAACATTTGTGAACTGCTACAAATGATGGTTTCTCCAATGTCTGCAAAAGACATGCGCAATTTTTGTGGGCAGAAAGACTCTACCTATTTTAAGGCAAATGTCATAAATCCTCTTATTGAAGAGGGATTGGTGGCCATGACCCAGCCCGATTCTCCTAAAAGCCCCACGCAAAAGTATTACTTGAAAGATTTTGGGAAAGCACTACTTAAAAACGAAACGATAGTTCCTGCCACCACAAAAGATGAAATAAAAAACATAAGCAATCTCATCGCAAATTTGACCGAAGATGAGAAATCTCTTGTGCTGGATTTGCTTCAAAAGAAAAAGTAAAGTATTCATCAAACTATACTATTTCTACATCAGAAGATTGTCATGAATAGTAAACACGGACGGGGCTTGTTGAATCAACAAGCCCCGTCCGTGTTTTGCTTCAATACAAGTGAAAAAGTAAACAATCGTTTATTGTCGCTTCACGTTTCGTTCTGCATCCATTCGCAGGAAGATGAAAAGGAGGATGGTGAAGCCCCATAGGGAGGAACCGCCGTAGGAGAAGAACGGAAGTGGGATGCCGATGACAGGGGTGAGTCCGAGCACCATGCCCACATTGATGAAGAGATGGAAAATGAAGATGCAACAAACGCTATAGCCATAGACTCGTCCCAAGGTATCGGGTTGTCGCTCTGCCAAGGAAATCAATCGCCAAATAAAAATGAGATACATGATGAGCACGCCTGTTGCACCGATGAATCCTTCTTCCTCGCCCACGGTGCAGAAGATGAAGTCGGTGTCCTGTTCAGGCACGTACTTTAGCTTGGTTTGCGTTCCTTTCAAGAAACCTTTTCCTGCCAATCCTCCCGAACCAATGGCAATCTTTGCTTGGTTCACGTTGTAGCCTGCACCGCGCAAGTCTTCCTTCTTGCCAAGAAGCACTTCGATACGTGTGCGCTGGTGGTCTGCCAAATGGTCAAGCACCGTGTCGCATACATAATACATGCCTGTGGAAAGGATGGCGAAGAGGGCAATGAGTACATAGTTCTTCGACTGATAATAGATGGCAAGTCCGATGATGTAGCAGGTTTGAAGAATGCACAAGCCCAGCATAATCCAGCACATATTGAACGGAATGACAAATGCGGAGAAGAGGAATGCCAAGAGGGAAACGCCTAATCCTCCCAACAGCATGATTTGCGGTGCCAAGCGGTCCTTTCCATACATATATGTCATGCCTGTGATGAAGATTTGTGCCAAGAGCAAAACTGAAAATTCTCCGATGGATACGGGCATTTTTGGAAAAAAGTCACTTGAGAAACGCACTCCCACCACAAAATAGACGACGGCGGCAAAAGCTGTGAAAAGCAAAGAACCCGTCATGCCCTCGCGATAGAGCACGAGGAAAAAGGCGAGATAGACTAAAGCCGAACCTGTTTCCTTCTGCATCACGATGAGGAGCATGGGCAAAATAATGATGCCAACGACACGGACGAACTGCTTGGTGTTGAGCATACTGAAGCCGTATTGGTCCATGTATTTAGCCAAAGCGAGTGCCACGGAGAACTTGGCAAATTCGGCAGGCTGGAGTTTCACGGGGCCGAGGGGAATCCAAGAGCGGGAACCCTTGGTGTCGGGTGCAATGAAAATCGTCACAAGGAGCAACAGCATCATCACCGTGTAGAGCACGAACGCCGACTGGTCGAACACACGTTTCTCAATGAAAATCAGCATACAGCCCAACACGATGGAAGTGCATATCCACACGAACTGCTTGCCCGAATTGGTGGAAAAGCTGAGTATGTCGGGATTGTGAAAGTCGTAACTGGCACCACAAATCGAGAACCAGCCCCACGTGACGAGAATCAGATAGAATCCGATGGTCATCCAGTCGAGCGAGAGGAAAATGCCCTTGGGTGTCTGTTCGTTTTGTACTGGCATTTATTAAGTTGAAAATTAAAAGTTAAAACTTAAAAATGAAGAAAAGGATGGAAAATGGAAAGTGAAAAGTGAGAAGTGGAAAGTGAAAAATGCCATTCGGAAGAATTGCTTCACTCTTCATCTTATTCTCTCATTTTCTGAGATTGGGGTTCCACAGCATTCAGAGAATCAACCACGACACTACTGTCATTTGAAACTGGAACGGGTGTGGTGGTTGGAGCATTTTGCACTGCATTACGTTTCTTTTCTTCAGCTGCTTTCTTGGCTGCTTCAGCCTTCTTCTTCGCTTCCTCTTCCGCTTTCTTCTTCGCCTCTTCTGCTGCCTTTTTCTTTGCTTCTTCAGCTGCCTTCTTAGCAGCCTCAGCTTTCTTCTTGGCTTCTTCTTCGAGTTTCTTCAGTTCCTTAGGGTCCTTGGTCTTGGCGGAGTCCTTCTTTTCTACCACAGGGAGTTCCTTGCCCATCTTCTTCAGCTCCTTCTTAATCAGGCTGGCGTAGGAAATGTGCCTATGCTGGAATGCCGTTGCCTTTCGTTCACTGGCTGGAGAGAGTTTGCCGTTGATGTATTGCTCCATCATCAATGCACCGATTGGCACACCATAGGTAGCTCCCCACTTACCATTCTCCACATAGACGCAAATGGCAATCTGAGGATTATCCTTCGGAGCAAAACCCATGAAGGCTGAGTGGTCCTGACCGTGGGGATTCTGAGCCGTACCCGTCTTGCCACATGTATCAAACCAAGGATTCCGAGCACCCTTACAGGTACCGCCCAACACAGCCTTGCGCATACCCTCGACTACATAGCCGTAATACTCCTTAGCCACTTTCGTCTTGTGTTTCTGCAAAAGGCTATCGGCAAGAGCTCCACCCTTCACTTTCTTCACGACATGAGGGGTGATGTAATAGCCTCGATTGGCAATGGTGGCTCCCAAATTGGCAATCTGAAGCGGCGTGAGCAGCACTTCGCCTTGTCCGATGGAAATGGAAATCACGGAGAGCGGCGACCAAGTCTTGAATGCCTTGTCGTAGAACTGTGCGTTTGGTATCAAACCGCGTGATTCGCTGGGAAGATCGACTCCCAACTTATAGCCAAAACCCATCGACACCATGTAGTCTTTCCATGTGGTCATGGCATCCTGAATGGTGTGGTACTTCTGGCGGTCGTTGAGCATGTGATAGAGTCCCCAACAGAAATAGCCATTGCAGGAAGTGGCGATGGCAGGAATGAGCGGAAGAGGGGAACCGTGTCCGTGGCAACCGACTTTCATTCGACCAAAGCGGAAACCACGCGAACAAGGATAGGCGGTCTTGTAGGTGATGACACCTTCCTGCATGAAGGTGAGCGCCTGTGAAGTCTTGAACGTGGAGCCTGGAGGGTAGGTTCCAAGGACAGCTCGGTTGAGGAGAGGCTTCAGCGGGTCTTGCCCCATTTCCACCATTTTCTTTCCTCGCTCTTTTCCTTCCAACAGTCGAGGGTCGTAGGTTGGTGATGACACCATGCAAAGGATTTCGCCCGTTTTGGGTTCGATGGCAACGATGGCACCAAGTTTTCCTTCCATGAGTCGCTCGCCTAATGCTTGCAACTTGATGTCGATGCTCAGTGTGAGGTCCTTGCCTGGCTTTGGTTTGCGGTCGAAAGCACCGTTCTGGTAATGCCCTTGAATACGTCCACGAGCATCACGTAGCAGGACTTCCACTCCTTTCTCTCCACGCAAGTCCTTCTCGTAACTGCGCTCCACGCCTTGTTTGCCCATGTAGTCGCCAGCCATGTAGTAGTCGTCCTTTTCAATGTCGTAAGGCGACACTTCTGCCACATCGCCCAGAACATGCGCCAAATTAGGATAAGCGTATTGTCGGATATTTCTTTTTCGCACACTGAAACCACGGAAACGGAACAACTTTTCCTGCAAGACGGAATACTCCACTGAGGAAATCTGATTCATGAAAAGCTGTTGTGTATAGGATGAATAGCCTGGATTCTTGCTTGTGTTCTTGATGAGCGCCATCCTGTCGTCAAACTGCTTGCGCGTCATTTTCAGAGTTTTGCAAAAATCCAATGTATCCAAGTCTTCTATCTCGCGCATTGTCACCATGAGGTCGTAGGCAGGCTGGTTGAACACCAGCAATTCGCCATTGCGGTCGTAGATGTTGCCACGCGAAGGATAGATGATGTTGTTGTGGAAGGCGTTGTTGTCGGCACTTGCCTTGAAATCCGAACTGAGCAACTGCAAATAGGCAAGACGAAGGATGTAGGCAACGACGATGACGAAAGCGATGCTGCCAATCACATATTTCCTATTTTCAAGTATGTTTTTGTTGCTCACAGAGAATCTCAGTATGTCTTAAAGTTGTCGGTTCTGCTTAGTTTTTGCTGGGTGAGAGGATTTGTGCAAAAACCACAATGATAAATGCCATCAGTCCGCCGATGCCCATTGCCATGAGCGTGAGTGTCCAGTTGGAAAGCGTGAACGCATCGAGCGCATAGAAAACGGCATGGAAGATGAGCATGGAGAAAAAAGCATAGAGGATGTATCGGTGCGTACCCATCGTGCGCATGGAGGGCACCATGTCGTCAGCAGCGTCGCGAGGAGTGAAAAGACTCAGCAGCAGGGGTTGCATCATTGCCAACAACGTGGCAGAGCACATGCCAAGCCCCATTGTGTTGGAGAAAACATCGTAGAGCAATCCTGTCACAAATCCCCACAGCAGCAAGCCCAGACGCGAGGCTCCACGCTGAAAATTCATCGTCACGTAAGCAATGATAACAGGAGTGGCATACGTCAGTACATGAACATGATTGAGGATGATGAGTTGCAACAGCAGCACCACCAACAATTTCCATAACCTATGTATAATCGCTCTACTCATGAGTCCTTAATTTAAGTGAAAAGTGAGAAGTGAAAAGAGAGAAATGCCATCTGGCTAAAACTCATAAACACACAAACTCACAAACTCATAAACTTAAAAACTTAAAAACTTAAAAACTCAAAAACTTAATTAACACTTATTCCTCCGTTGATTGCATCAAGGAATCCGCCTTTGCTTCCAGCGCTTGTCGCTCAGGCTTGGTGTAGTTGGTAATGACCGACACGTTGCGGAGCGTCTTGAAGTCGGTGAAAAGTGCAACTTCCAGACTGTAGGACATACCGTCGGACGAGTCTTTCACCTTTCTCACCTTGCCAATCGGGATGCCTTCGGGGAAGATGTCAGAATAACCGTTAGTTTCCACCATTTCGCCTGGCTTCACCTTGGCATGACGAGGGATGTCGTTGACGTAAGAGATGTCGGGGTCGCCACGCTGCCACTGCATCGTGCCGAAGAATTCGGAGTTCTTCATGCGGCAACTGATTTGCGAACTTACATTCAGCAAAGGAATGACAATGGAATAATGGCGGGACGTGAGATAGACGATGCCAACCACGCCTTGAGAGCAAACCACACCCATTTCGGGACGAATGCCATCCTTTGAACCCTTGTCGATAGTCATCAGATTGTTTGTGCGGTGCAAGGTGGAACTAATCACTTGTGCGCCGACGAACTTGTAGCCAGAGAACAGCGTGTCGTGGATATTCACCGAAGTGAAGTTGCGTTGCCGCTTGCGGAGCCTCTTCTTCAGCTCAATCACTTCGCTGCGAAGCTGTTCGTTCTGCTGCTCAAGGTAGGCATTCTCCTTGCCTAAGTTCAGATAGGAAGTGACATCGCTGGTCAGTTTGTAAGCACCACCAACCACCTTGTTGGCTGTGGTGAAATACACGCTTCCCTGATAGCTGTTGTACTTAAAAAGCAAAATTAGGCTGACGGCCTCTAAAAGGAGGAACACCAGCCAATATAGGTTCTTTTGTATGAAGTCTATCAGATTACGCATCTATCTTCAATATAAATGAAAAACCTTAGAAAGTACAAAGTACAAATTACAAGGTACATGAATGTCCGTTGTCCTTTGTTCTTTATACTTAATTTCGGTTTTTCACTTTTCAATTTCACTCTAAAGCCAAAGGCTTATTTATCGCATCAAGAACGAGAAATTGTGAACATTCTTCAGGGCAATGCCTGTACCTCTTGCCACGCTGTGGAGCGGATCCTCTGCAATGTGGAAAGGAATCTTGATTTTGTCTGTGAGACGCTTGTCAAGGCCACGGAGAAGTGCGCCACCACCTGTCAACCAAATGCCGTTCTTCACAATATCGGCATACAACTCAGGTGGAGTGTGCTCAAGGGCACTCAGCACGGCAGTCTCAATCTTAGCCACCGACTTGTCGATGCAATGTGCCACTTCCTGATAACCGACAGAGATTTCCAGAGGAAGCGCCGTGATGCGGTTTGGACCATGCACAATATAGTCTTCAGGAGCAATGTCCTTTGGCAGTTCCACAAGGGCAGAACCCACGTTGATTTTAATACGCTCAGCCATACGCTCACTGACCTTCACATTGTGCTGACGGCTCATGTATTCCTGAATGTCAGCCGTGAGGTCGTCGCCAGCCACACGAATCGAGTTGTTTGAAACAATACCGCCGAGGGAGATGACAGCGATTTCAGTGGAACCACCACCTATGTCAACCACCATGTTTCCTTCAGGAGCTTCCACGTCGATGCCAATACCGATGGCAGCAGCCATTGGCTCAAAAACCAGATAGACATCGCGTCCGCCAGCGTGCTCTGCACTGTCGCGAACGGCACGAAGTTCCACTTCCGTACTGCCCGAAGGAACACCGATGACCATGCGGAGCGACTGCGAGAAGAGGTGACGACCCGTCTTCACCATCTTAATCAGTCCACGCATCATCTGTTCACAAGCATTGAAGTCAGCAATCACACCATCGCGGAGTGGACGGCAAGTGAGAATGTTCTCGTGCGTCTTTTCATACATCATCTTTGCCTGGTGTCCCACAGCCATCATCTTCTTCGTGGTGCGGTCCATGGCAACGACTGATGGCTCGTCAACAACAATCTTGTCATTCATCGTGATGATTGTGTTGGCGGTTCCCAAGTCTATCGCAATATCTTGTGTTAAACTAAAAAATCCCATGTTCTTTTGTCTTTAATTCCAATTCTGAAGCACCCAATTAAGTACAAAGTACAATTTACAAAGTACAAATTCCGAAGCCTGCACATTGTCCTTTGTACTTTTCACTGAATCAAGGCTTATGCGAATCCACTTCTCTCTTTCCCTAATACAAATAATTACTTTTCAAAGTAAGCATGAATGGCAGTATCATAATGCGAGCTCACGTCGAATGCCTGCTTGGCAAACCATTTGCGCTGCTCCTTGGTTGTAACAGCTCCCTGTTTCTTCACAATGTCAAGCAGTGGGCCATATTCAGCCTTGCTTGGAACAATCACCACATCGTTGAAATTCTTGGCTCCTGCACGGATAAGAGAAATGCCACCGATGTCAATCTTTTCAATAATCGTAGGTTCGTCGTTCGTGTTTGCAACCGTCTCTTCGAATGGATAAAGGTCAACTATCACAAGGTCGATTTCAGGAATCTCGTACTTGGCCATCTCCTGCTGGTCGCTTTCCAATTCGCGACGACCGAGGATGCCGCCAAACACCTTTGGATGCAGCGTCTTCACGCGTCCACCGAGGATAGATGGATAAGTCGTCAGGTCTTCCACCTTCTGGCAAGGATAGCCCAAGCTCTCAATGAAAGCCTGTGTGCCACCCGTGCTCAAAAACTGAACACCATTCTTATGAAGCTCTGCAAGCAAGTCGTCGAGTCCGTCCTTGTGATAAACCGAAACCAAAGCTGTCTTAATCTTCTTGTCACTCATATTCTTACCTTTTCTGTCTGTAAAAAAACTATTTGGTTGTTTTGGGGTTGCAAAGTTAGTCAAATTTAACGACACTGAATTACTAATGTGTCAACTTTTTTGCTATCAAGACCTAAAAAACCAAAACTCACACTCTTTTTTCACTTTCCACATTACAATCTTACAGCAAATTCCCGAATCCGACGAAAGAATTTCACTTTTTCTTTTCAGAAAATTCACAGTTCGTGATAAGAGCGTGTCTGAAACGATTATTTGATTGGCGTGCGCCGAGCTTAGGGTTCAACTAAATGACCGAGGGCTCGTTATCGAAACAGCGAGCCCTCGTCGTAGTTCAAACGAGCCCTCGCTTGAAAAACAACGAAGGCTCGCCATTTCAGTACAATCGAATAAATGATTGGCTTTCGCGCTTCTATCGTGTCATTTTTTCGCCTTTGTTTTCCCTTTTCTATCAAAAAAGCACTACCTTTGTCGCCAAAACACGTATCACCATGATAGAAGACGCCATTCAACTCCTTCGGCAACTCATCGCCACTCCCTCCATCAGCAGGGATGAGCAGAAAGCCGCTGACATCATGCAGAACCATCTGCAAATCAACGGATTCCAACCACAGAGAAACGGCAACAATGTATGGGCACTTTCTACTGGTTTCAGCGAGCAAAAGCCCACCATCCTCCTCAACGCACACATCGACACGGTTAAACCCGTGAACGGATGGCAACACGACCCTTTCCAGCCCTCATTGGAAGGCAATCGGCTCTACGGTTTGGGGTCGAACGACTGTGGAGGCGGACTCGTTGCGCTCTTGCAAGTGTTCATGGCTCTTTGCAAGGAGGAGGAGAAAGCCACGTCGCGTCCCTACAACCTCATCTATTTGGCTTCGTGCGAGGAGGAAGTGTCGGGCAAGAACGGCATCGAGAGCGTACTTCCTCTGCTGCCGCCCATCAGCTTTGCCATCGTGGGAGAACCCACGGGAATGCAACCAGCCATTGCCGAAAAGGGACTGATGGTGGTTGATGCCACAGCGCACGGCAAGGCGGGACACGCTGCCCGCAACGAGGGCGACAATGCCATCTACCATGCACTCACCGACATTGCTTGGATTCAGCAGCACCAGTTTCCGAAACAGTCTGCATTGTTGGGACCCGTGAAAACAACCGTCACCATCATCAATGCTGGTACGCAACACAATGTGATTCCCGACACCTGCACTTTTACCATCGACGTAAGAAGCAACGAGTGCTACACGAACGAGGAAATCTTCGACATCTTACAAGCCAACATGCAGAGCGAACTTCATGCCCGCAGTTTCCGTCTGAGCAGTTCGAGTATCAGCGAGGAACATCCATTCGTAAAACAATGTAAGGCATTGGGAATGAAACCATTTGGAAGCCCTACCCTCTCCGACCAGGCTCTGATGCGTTTTCCTTCGCTCAAGTTGGGACCAGGCGAATCGAGCCGTTCGCACACGGCTGACGAATTCATCCTCGTTTCCGAAATCGAGCAAGCCATTGACACCTATCTCCAGCTTTTATCCGATTTCCGTTTTTGAATCATTACACATTATAATATAAAGTAGTTCACATGAAAAAAGAAGAACAGAAGGAAGTGCAACTTCCAGAGAACGCCTTTCGAGAACTGAAGGAAGGCGAAGAATACGAACCGATTATGCTGCCCAACCAAACCTACCCCGAAGTCAACGGGTGGTCGGTCACTTGGGGCATCATCATGGCAATGATTTTCTCGGCTGCCGCTGCCTATCTCGGACTGAAGGTCGGTCAGGTGTTCGAAGCAGCCATTCCTATTGCCATCATCGCCGTGGGTGTGTCTTCCGCTGCCAAGCGCAACAAGGCACTTGGTGAGAACGTCATCATCCAGAGCATCGGCGCTTGTTCGGGTGCCGTGGTAGCAGGTGCCATCTTCACGCTCCCTGCCATCTACATCCTGCAAGCCAAATATCCCGAAATGTCGGCTTCGTTCCTCAATGTTTTCATCAGTTCGTTGCTCGGTGGCATCATCGGCATCCTCTTCCTCATCCCTTTCCGCAAGTATTTCGTGAAGGAGATGCACGGCAAGTATCCGTTCCCCGAAGCCACTGCCACCACGCAGGTGCTCGTCAGCGGCGAGAAGGGTGGAAGCCAGGCCAAGCCTCTGCTCATTGCAGGATTGGTGGGTGGACTCTACGACTTCATCGTTGCCACCTTTGGTTGGTGGAACGAGAACTTCACCACTCGCGTCATGTCGTGGGGTGAAACTCTTGCCGACAAAGCCAAACTGGTGTTCAAGGTCAACACGGGTGCAGCCGTTCTCGGTCTGGGCTACATCATCGGTCTGAAGTATGCCATCATCATCTGCCTCGGTTCACTCTTCGTGTGGTGGATACTCGTGCCAGGCATGGCGCTCATCTTCCCCAACACCATCCTGAACCAGTGGAATCCTGCCATCGACACCCCTGTGGGTGCCATGAGCCCAGAAATGATTTTCACGTCTTACGGCAAAAGCATCGGCATCGGTGGCATCGCCATGGCTGGTATCATCGGCATCATCCGCTCTTGGGGCATCATCAAGAGTGCCGTGGGATTGGCAGCCAGCGAAATGAAGAACAAAGGCGGTGAGAAGAAGGTGGAGAACCGCACCAATCGCGACCTCTCCATGAAGGTCATTGCCATCGGCACCATCATTACGATTATTGCCACTTTCGTGTTCTTCCACTTCGGTGTATTCGAAGGCAACCTTGTTCAAGCTCTCGTCGGCATCCTCCTCGTGGCTGTCATCGCCTTCCTCTTCACCACCGTGGCAGCCAATGCCATCGCCATCGTAGGTTCTAACCCTGTGTCGGGCATGACGCTCATGACGCTCATTCTGGCAAGCGTGGTGATGGTGGCAGTCGGACTGAAAGGTCCAAGCGGAATGGTGGCAGCACTCATCATGGGCGGCGTGGTCTGCACAGCCCTCTCTATGGCAGGCAGTTTCATCACGGACCTCAAGATTGGCTATTGGCTTGGCACAACTCCTGCCAAGCAGGAAACGTGGAAATTCCTTGGCACACTCGTTTCGGCAGCGACCGTGGGCGGCGTGATGATAATCCTCAACAAGACTTACGGCTTCACCAGCGGACAACTCGCAGCACCTCAAGCCAATGCGATGGCAGCTGTCATCGAACCGCTCATGAACGGCGTGGGTGCTCCTTGGATTCTCTATGCCATCGGCGCAGTCCTCGCCATCGTCCTCACACTCTGCGGCGTTCCTGCCTTGGCATTTGCTCTCGGCATGTTCATACCGATGGAACTGAACATTCCGCTTGTTGTGGGTGGTGCCATCAACTGGTACGTGACGACTCGCACGAAGGACGAGAACATCAATAAGGAACGCGGCGAAAAGGGCACACTCATTGCATCAGGCTTCATCGCTGGTGGTGCGCTCATGGGTGTTGTCAGTGCCCTGATGCGCTTCGGAGGACTCAACTTCATCCACGACGAATGGCTCCAGAACAGCCTGTCGGAAGTAGTCAGCCTCATCGCATACATTCTCCTCATCATCTACTTCGTCAAGGCAACCAAGAAGTAAATGAAGAATAAAAAAAGAAGAATGAATTTTACACAGCACATTGGATGTAAAATTCATTCTTCTTTTTTGTACGCTTCAGTTTCGCCGAAGCGATTTTTCATTTCTTACCTCACCCAGCTTTCAGGATTCAGTCGTTGTGAATTCTGTCGGAGCTGGAAGTGGAGGACATAATTGCCGTCTTCGTTCGTACCGACATTGCCGAGTGGTTGACGAGTAGAGACCTTCGAGCCTTTGCTCACAGCCACAGACGACAAGCCTGAATAAACAGAGATATAGGCTCCGTGGCGAATCATCACGATGTACTGACTACCATACATGAACACCTGTGAAACAACGCCATCGAACACGGCACGTGCCTGTGCGCCAGCCTGTCCTCGGATGTCGATACCCTTATTGTCGAGTTGCACGTTTCTCAGTCCAGCCACGTTGTAAGTGCCATAGTGTCCAACCACACTATACGAACCAGTGATTGGCATTGGCAGGCGACCCTTATTGGACGCGAAGTTCGACGACAACTTGCGGTCGGCATCTGCCTCGGCAATCCAGCTGGCATTTTCCTCCGCAGTCTTCTTCTCGTATTCCTTGGCAGCAGCCTTTTCTTCCTTCGCGGCTGCTTTCAACGTGGACTCAGTTCGCTTCATTTCAGCCTTAGCAGCTTTCTTCTCTGCATCGGTCTTGGCAAGTCGAGCACGCTCAGCGGCAGCTTTGCGTTCAGCCTCAGCACGTTCGCGTGCAGCCTTAGCCTCAGCCAATCGTTTTGCCTCAGCCGCAGCCTTCTTCCTTGCTGCTTCCTCGCGTCGTTTGCGCTCCAGTTCTGCCTTGCGCCTTGCCTCGGCTATCTCTGCCTGAATGATGCGTTCAATCTGCGCATTCAGTTCCGATTCCTTGCGCTGATATTCCTTGATTTGCTGCTGAACTGTGGCAAGGTTCTGGTTGAGGAATTGCACTTGCTTCTGGCAACTGCCTTTCACCACTTCCAACTGCTTACGCTTCTCTTCCATCGCCACGCGGTGGGTTTCCAGTTTGGTCTTGGCTTCCAACAATTCGTTTTGCTTTCTACGCACTTCAGCCTGCTTCTCCTTGATGATTTGACCTTGGGCACGCTGAAAAGCCGAATACTCTCTCACATAGCGCATTCGGCGAACCATCTGCTCCAGGTTTTTGGCTGAAAAGATGAACATCAGTTTCTCCTGAACAGTCTTGTGCTTCTGCAAATACACCATAGCCTTGGCATACTTGTTCTTCTTGTCTGCCAATTCCTTTTGCAATTGCTCCAGTTCGTCTTCGAGCAAACTGATTTTCTTTTTCAATTCCTGTATGTCGGAACTCAACGAGTCAATCGATTTCTGCTGCTTGCCGATTTGGTTGTCAAGAATCATCACAGAGTCCAGACTGGTCTTAATCGACTTGTTCAGACGCGCTGCCTGAGCCTGCTTTTCTTTCTTCTGTCGAGCAGCCTCCTGCATTTCCTTCTGCAACTGCGACTTCGATTTCTGAGGCTGTGTCGCCTTCGTCGTAGCAGCCTTACTGTTCTTCGTAGCCGCAGCAGAGGTCTTCTTCGTCGTTGTGGTGGTTTTCCTTGTCGTGCCTCGACGGGTGCGTGGTCTCTGAGCCGACAGCTCCACCGCCATGAGCAACGACAACAATATGATGAGATAGCGTTTCATTAGATATTTAAATTATGTGCGCTTCGGTTCTGCCAAAGCCTTTCTCCATTCTTCACTTCACCAGCGACTTGAACACCTTGTCAGCATCTGCCTTGGTGTATTTCGATGGGGCTGTAGTGCGTGTGTTCCACTTCGAGTTGTTGTCCATCGAACTGAGGGAAAGCGAAAGGCTGGCATTCTTATTTCCCATCACGAAAGTCATCACCATCTCGCTTGGGAACTGAGTCTTTTCAAACTTCTCGAAGTCGGTATAGTCGAAGGAGAACTGAGCCGACTGGTCGTCATTGCTCGAAATGACGGTCTTTTCGAGCTGTCCCGTAGGTTGTTGGGTTTCGAAGCGGTAGTTCAGCATCTTGTCCTTATATCCGATGTTCACCTTGCCTTGATTGTCCGTTGGCACGCTGCCGTCAGCTTTCGAGTAGGTGAAAGCGTCGGCGTTTGGCTCGTTCGTGCCAGGCTGGAAAATCTCGTTCCAGAAGAGCGACTGAAGCGTGTTGAAATCCACGTTTGCTCGTCTCAGGAAGGACACTTCCTCATAAGGCACATCGAAATACTGCTTATTGAAGCGGTCGATGACCAGCACATGCTCTTTCGTAAATTCCATCCTGCCCACTTCGGCGATTCCCACGATGGGATCGACCAAGGAAATCTGAATCACGTCGTTCTTCTTCATCTTCAGACTTCCGCTCGTACTAATCGACTTTCCATTCATCTGAATCGTTACCTTCAGTTTTGCGGTCAGGTTCTCCTCTTTCGTCTCGTTGTTCTTCACCATTTGGAAATAGTTGGCAGAGGAGAATGAGCCTGTGGCATAAGCCGTGTTGTTCTGTGTTGTCACGTTTGTGTTCACGTTGCCTTTCTCAGCCGATTTTGTGGAACGGCATGAAGAAAGTGTCAAGGTCATCGCAATAATCAACCCTAAAAAACCTGCAATCTTTTTCATTTATAATCTATGTATTTTTTCTTTCTGATTTTGTCGTCAATCGTAGCGGAGTCGGTGCCCAACTGCTTGGCTCGTTTCCACAGTTCGAGCGCACGTTCCGTTTGTCCACATTTCATGTAGATGTCGCCAGCGTGTTCCACTAAGTTCGCATCGTCAGCCGACACGGAGTCGCCCAGCAGCACCAGCACTGAGTCGATAGCTACGCGAGCTTCTACGTAGCGTTTCTGCTGGAAGAGAATCCACGCGTAGGTGTCGAGATAAGTAGGATTATTGGCTTCTTTCTCCAACGACCGCTTCGACATTTCCTCAGCTCGTGCCAAGTCCTTCTTCTGCAAGGAGAGGTAGTAGGCATAGTTGTTCAGCACCAGTGCATCGTCAGGACGATAGAGCAAGCAGGAGTCGTAGTTCTCGAAAGCCTTCTTGTCGTTGCCCAACAGATGGTGAAGGTCACCACACACAGCGTACATATTGGTGATGAGCGAGAGGTTGCTCTTGTCCGTCACCTTCCCCAGTCCCTTTTGCATCGACTCCAGCGCCTCCTTGTTCTTCTTCAACTGGTAGTAGGCAATGCCCAGATAGTAATAATAGACAGGGTCGGACGAATTATAATCGACAGCCGTCTTGCAGAGACGCACGATTTCCATCGTGTCTTCGTCTTCTATGGCATACGAAAGCAACTGATTGCGAGCCAATTCCTGCTCTGGGTCGATGTCTAACATTTGCTTCAGCACGGGTTTCACAGCCGATTTCGGCGCATCCCGCGTAATCATGTAGCGGGCACAGAGTTCAGCCACACGTGTGTCTTTCTGAGGATAGGTAAGCAACTTGTGTAGCAGTGGCAGCACCTGAGCCGTGTCGGTGTTCTGCTGAACGCTTTGATAACAAATGCCCTGCAAGAAGCGCACACGGGTGTCATCATCCAACTGCTCATTCACGATGAGTCGTTCCATCGCCTCCTGATAGAGCGAATCCTCACCCCTCATCTGGTAGTAGTTGGCAATGGAAAGCTGGAGCGACAAGTTGTCGGGATGCTCCTTCTCGATTTCCTTATACACGGCGAAAGCCTTGTCGTACTTGCCATTGTCGGCATAGAGGTCGCCTATCAGCACTCGGTAGCGCACATCGTTAGGATATTCCTCAGCCAGTTCGGTCATTTCCTCGAACGCCTTCTTCTCGTCCTTCATCTGCACATAGTTGCGGAACTTCTGCATGGAGAGTTCTTCACTCTTGCCTTCGAGCAGCTCCACACGGTCGAGCGTTTTCACCACATTGGCATAGTCCTGCTTCTTGTTATACATCTCGCCCAGCATCCACAGCACCTCGGTCTTGCGAGGAAACTGCTTCGACAGGCGTTCCAATTCAGCAATCGCATCCTCGTCGCGGTTCTTATTGGCATAGAGCGTGACGAGAGCCTGACGCACCCAGTAGTTGTCCGCATCCTGCTGCGAAGCCTCTTCCAGCAATTCGACAGAAGCGGAATCATTGTGGAGGAAATACTCATAGTTCGATAACTTATAGTAGGCTCCCACCAACTGCGAATCGAGAGCCAACGCATGATGAAACAAGTCGTAAGCCTCGGCATGTTTCTCCTGATGAAACATTCTGAGTCCTTCCAGGAAGAAAGCATACGCCTTCTCCTTGGCAGTCTCTGCCTGCAAGCTACGTCCATCCTGCACGTCCGTCACCGCCTGCACATCATTCCTTTGCAGTTTTCCACTCTTCTTTTGAGCCATCATGTCCACAGCCCAAAAGAGCAATACCACCACAAATATATTTCGCTTTAACATCATATTTCATTTACCGTGCGCTTCGGTTTTGCCGAAGCCCTTCTTCCTTCTTCATTTACTTCCCTGTATGTCCAAATCCACCTGCACCGCGTTCCGTTTCGTCGAGCACCTCCACCGCGTTCCATTCCACCTGCTCATGCTTCGACACCACCATCTGCGCAATGCGCTCGCCATCGTTCACGACGAATTCTTCCGAACTCAAGTTCACCAGCACCACGCACACCTCGCCTCGGTAGTCAGCATCAATAGTTCCAGGCGTGTTCAGCACCGTGACACCCTTCTTGATAGCCAAACCACTGCGAGGACGCACCTGCGCCTCATAGCCCTTTGGCAATGCCATGAACAGTCCTGTTGGCACCAAGCAACGCTCCAAAGGTTTCAACACAATAGGAGCATCAAGATTTGCCCTCAAATCCATTCCTGCCGACTGTTCAGTCTCATATTTCGGTAGTTCGTGTTTCGAACGATTGATAATCTTTACTTGCATTTAGACTATTTCTTTTAGTGGACTCTTAACCTATACATTATTAAATAAGTTGCAAAATTACGCATTTCCAATGATTTTTCCGCTTTTTTCCCCTTCGAATTGCAAAACTTAATGTAAATTTGCATTTCTTAAAACAAATACACTCCATTCTCCATCGGCTTTCGCCGAATTAAAGGCTCTACAGTCTATGCCAGCTTCGGTTTTGCCGAAGCCATTCATCATTCTTCATTCATCATTCATCATACATCATTCACCCATGAACTGGCAACAACTCATATCCAATAAACGCCTCGGACAAGAGCATCTCCACCTCAAGCGAAAAGACGACCGCACAGAATTCAAGCGCGACTACGACCGACTCATCTTCTCTGCCCCCTTTCGCCGGCTCCAAAACAAGACACAAGTATTTCCACTGCCAGGCAGCATCTTCGTTCACAACCGCCTGACGCACTCGCTCGAAGTGTCCAGCGTGGGACGCTCATTGGGCGACGACGTATCAATGCGCCTCCTTCAGCTCCACCCCGAACTAACCCACTCACACATCAGCGAATGCGGAGCCATCGTCAGTGCCGCTTGCCTGGCGCACGACATGGGTAACCCACCCTTCGGGCACAGCGGAGAAAGAGCCATCGCCACCTATTTCAGCGAGGGAGAAGGACAAAAGTATCGCTCCATGATGACCGACGAAGAATGGAACGACATCATCCACTTCGACGGCAATGCCAACGCCTTTCGCCTCCTCGTCCATCAGTTCAAAGGTCGCCGCCCAGGAGGATTCGTCCTCACCTACTCCACCCTTGCCTCCATCGTGAAATACCCTTACCCCGCAACCCAGGCAGGCAAAAAGCAAAAATTCGGCTTCTTCTGCACAGAAGCAGAAACCTACCACACCATCGCCAACGAACTCGGCATCGTGCAACACCCCGACGGTTCCTTCGCCCGCTATCCACTGGTCTATCTCGTCGAAGCAGCCGACGACATCTGCTACGAAATCATGGACATCGAAGATGCACACAAACTCAAGATACTCAGCACAAAAGAAACCACCGACATCCTCCTTCAGTTCTGCGACCCAGCACGAAAGGAGCATATCCAGAACGTGCTCAACAGCGTCGATGATGCCAACGAGCGCATCGTCTATCTCCGCTCCTGCGCCATCGGCGAACTGGAGCGCGAATGTGTCAACACCTTCATCCAGAACGAACAAGCCATCCTCGACGGCTCCCTCCAAGGCTCACTGGTGAAGAACCTCTGTCCACGTCTGCGCGACGCATACGCCAACAGCGCCGAGATTTCCGCCCGACGCATCTATCGCTACAAAGACGTAGTCGATATAGAACTGGCAGGTTATCGCATCATCTCCACCCTCATCGACCTCTTCACCCAAGCCGCCATGCATCCCGTCCGAGCCTATTCCAAACTGCTGCTCAACCGCATCAGTCAGCAATACGAAGTCGATGCACCCGACCCCTACCACCGCATCATGGCAATCCTCGACTACATCAGCGGCATGACCGACGTATTCGCCCTCGACCTCTATCGCAAAATCAATGGCGAAAGCCTGCCAATGATTTAAGAATCCAATTAGTAGAAGGAAATAAAACTCCCTTTCCCCTCAACTTCATAGAAAGAATCTCTACGGAAGAGATGAGAAAAGGAGTTTTATTTTGCCTCAGACTTAATGGACTATCTGGAGCGCATGTAGGAACCTAATAATTCTTTCTTTCGATTCATCTAAATGTCCGAGGGCTCGTTATTGTTCAAGCGAGCCCTCGTCGTAGTTCAAACGAGCCCTCGCTTGAAAAACAACGAAGGCTCGACTTTTGGCTTACACCGAACTAACGATTCAGTAGAATCAAAAGAAAAATTCCGTTCAACCAAAGGAGAACGCCAGCACTGTCGAAGGAGAGGTCGAGTTCGCACAAAGATTGCACTTCAACTATTTGGGTACTTGTCGAATATTTCTTAACTTTGCGTCAAGTATCAATACATTTATCCAACAACAGAAGATATTGACAGAATCAAAGTTGTCTCTGTCGAAAATCAAAATTGCACTATTTGCGGTCGAAAATTTCGTTCACAAATGTTTCGCTCAACTTTTGCAAGCATACGAAGCCACTGATAATTACTAACTAATACCCATAAATCGCTAAAATAAGGAACATGAAACACGCATTCATTACATATTTGTTGACGATGGCAGGGCTGGTGCTGGCATCCTGCTCCACGAATGCTGAGCATGGGCATTCGGGGACGACGGATGAGAAGAGCATCGCGATAGTCTTTGAGGGCGATACGCACTGCGAGACGGGCGGATATAGTCGGTTTGCGGGTCTGCGGGATGCCATGAGGCAGGCGGACACGACGCACGTGGTGACTGTCAGCTTGGGCGACTTCATGGTGGGTGGTGCTTTGGGGGCTATCTCCAAGGGGAGCTACATCACCGACATCATGCGCAACGTGAACTACGACATCATCACGCTTGGCAATCATGAGTTTGACTATGGTGGGGACCACATGGAAAAGCTACTGAAGAAGCTGGGGGTTCCCGTGACTTGTGCCAATTACTATCACTGTGGGGAGGACAAGCCTGTCTTTGCTCCTTATATTGTCAAGCAGTATGGCAGCAAGCGTGTGGCTTTCGTCGGCGCACTGGCTCCTGAAACGATGGAGCTTCAGCAACATGCTTTCTACGATGAGCATGGGCAACAGCTCTACGACCTACATGCCAACGACCTCTACAGGTTGGTGCAGCAGGCGGTAGATAAGGCTCGCAACGAGGAACATGCCGACAACGTGGTGCTTCTTTCGCACATCGGCGAGAAGGAAGCGATGGGTGTCAGTTCTCACAAGCTGATTGCAGCCACAAGGGGCATCGACGCGGTGATAGACTCTCACAGCCACACCAGCATAGAGGGCGAGAGGGTGAAGAACGCCGACGGGAAGGACATCATCATCACGCAGGCTGGAGCCCACATGGAGCATGTGGGAAAGATGGTCATTGGCACTGACGGCACCATCACCACCAGTCTCATCGCCATCGACGACATCACGAACAAGAACGAACGCGTGGCTGCAACGGTGGATAGCGTGATGCGCATGGCACAAACCGTGTCGGAGTCGGTGGTTTGCACATCCGACTACGAGCTGATTGTGGCTGATGCCAACGGGACGTTGCTGGTGGAGCACGAGGAAACGAATGGGGCAGACATGGTGACGGATGCCTTACGCATAGAGACGAAGGCTGAGATAGGTTTGCAGACGGGCAACGGCTTTGTGAAAAACATTGCTGCTGGGAAAATCACATACGGCGACGTCGTTGCCATGCTGCCCTATGAGAACATCATGAGTGTCATCAGCGTGACGGGACAGCAACTGCTCGACGTGCTGAATAAATGCACGCAACAGACTCCAAAGAACGACCACCAGTTTCCGCAGGTGTCGGGAATGCGCCTGAAGGTGCATACCGACACGCATAGCGTGAGCGATGTGGAGGTACTGGACACGGCTTCGAACAGCTACAAGCCGATTGAGCTTCAACGTACCTACTCCGTGGCTATTTCTTCCTACTACAAGGGAGGCGGTTTCTACAACATGCTGAAGGATTGCCCTGTGGTGCGGGCTACGATGCTTACGGTACGCGATGTGGTCATCAACTATCTGAGCAAGACGCTCGGCGGCTCACTGGGCGAAAGCTATCGAAAAGTGCAGGAGAGAATCACCATATTGTAAGATAAAAATATCCTCAACCAAGAATTTAACGATTACCAAAATATGAAAGAGAGAATAGCGTTTGTGGATTACATCCGTGTGTTGGCTTGCCTAATGGTGATGGTGGTTCATAACCCATTGCTTCCCGTTTGGCTTGCCATTCCTACCATCGGTCTGCTCAGTTTCATTTGCTGCGCGATAACGACAAAGCTGTTGTCGTTGCTCCCTGGCAGCAAGTATATCGTTGGATGCTAAAAGAAAAACAAAGCCCCGAAGATGCTGTGATGTCATCTTCGGGGTTTTGTTTTGATATTTGTTTTTGCAATCAATTCTTCATTCAACCGAGTCCGTCGTTCTTGAAGGTGTTGATGTGGCGGTCCCGTCGGTCCGAGAAGATTTCGGAAATGGTGATGAGAATGCCTGTTTCCTCCACGTCGCCAAACTCGTCGTTGATGGCTGTACCAAAGAATTTCATCGTTGGAGAGATGTTCATGTAGCTGTTCACGAGCGGCGGAATGTTGAGTCCAGCGGCACGTACTTCGCGGTTGAGAATGCGGTAGTCTTCCTTGAACTCTGTCTCGCAGAACAATTCATCGAATTCCTTGCTGTCGGTGTCCATCTTAATGGGATGGAAAGGATAGACAAGATGTTCGGTGTCCTCGAAGTGCTTGCCGAGGAAATAGAGAATCATGTCACGGCAACGACGGTTGTAGGTTGGGTACATGGTCATCTTTCCGAAGAAATACTTCACGTCGGGGAGAATGACGGTGAGGGCACCGATGCCATCCCAAAGGTTGTCGAGCGCAAAGATGGCTTTCACACCAGCGCGAGTGGATTGATAATTGAGGGAAACGAAAGAGCGTCCCAGCTCAATCATATTCGGCATGTAGTCGCGAATGAAATCTTCGGAGAAATGGAACATGTGGCTGGTGGCAAGGATAGGCTGGCCATTCTGGTCATAATCCACATCGGGACCGTAGATATAGCGATAGCCACCAATGATTTCGTTGGCATCAGGATTCCAAAGCACAATTTGTTTGTAACAGTTCTCGCAAGTGTCGAAATCGTCGAGGTCGCAAGACAAGCCCGTGCCTCCACCGTCGCTACGGAATGCGATTTCGCGCAAGCGACCGATTTCGCGCAGCACATTTGGGGCGTTGTGCCAAGTGACTATGTAAATTTCGTTGTTGCCCTTGTTTGTTTTACGAAGAAGCTTGTCCTCCGTAAGCTCTTGCTTGAGGAGTTCTACGGGGATAGGCGCAATGATTTCTTCTTCTCTTTCCATATCTGATTGTTGATTGTTTTCTGAATTACAGTTCATAGACTCTGTCCTGTACCCATTGTGCCCACTCGGCATGGCTTTTCGACTTGTCGGTGAACGTCTGCCAAGGGATTGGCTCGCCAAAGGTAACAGTGAATTTCTTGCCTACGTTCTTATACATCTCATCGACGAGGAAGAGCATGGCAAAGTTGAACTTCAAGTTGAATTTCTTGCAAAGACGAGCGATGTTGTAGAAGCGGTCGGAGTTGTGTCCGCTGAAATGCACAGGAATCACATCGCGCTGGTATTGCACACTCTTCGTGATGAAAGTTTTCTTCCAAGGAAGGTCGCGAATCGTGCCGTCGTCCTGCTTACGCGAGCAAAGTCCAGCAGGGAACATCACCACGTTGCGGTCGCTCTGGAAAGCCGTCTCCACCATCTTTGGGAAGTTACGGCTCTGCGCCCCCGTCTTGTTGATGGGAATGCAGAGTGGAGCCAATCCTTTGAGGTTCATCAGAATGTCGTTCACAAGATAGACCATCTTGCTGTCCCACTTGTGGCAGACCAACTTACCGAGCGCCACGCCGTCTTCTCCACCGAGTGGATGATTGCTGACGATGGTGAAATAGCGTCCACCTTCGTTCGTAGGAAGAGAGTCCAATCCATTCACGGTGAGGTCCATCTCCAAATAATCCACACATTCATCGAGGAAATCGATGCCATACTTTCCTGCTGCGCGACCCGTGATGAATCGGTTGACTTCGTCCTGATGGAGAACCTTCTTCAGCCAGGAAGTGACAAAACCTGGAATATACTTCGCCTTTGCACCTGCCTTGTCGCGTACAATGGCATCAACATCAATCTTGAATTCTTGACCTTCTATTTCCATAAATGCACATTTTTGCAATTTGACCGCAAAATTAGCACTTTCTTTTGATTTCACATGAAAACTCGTCGGTTTTTTGTCTTTTCAAGGGAAAAACGACTCAAATTGCAAGCAAACCACCTCAATCGAAGACTTCGCGAAGGACAGCGATGGAACGCAACTGTGGAAATTGCGGGAAGTGGACAGAATAGTAGTTGTTGATGACTTCAAGGCACCGCCACCGCTGCTGACGAGAGAGACGGAACAAATGCATATTCGCAAAATTCATGCGAAAAAGCGTTGGGAGCAGTCGTGCCTCTTCGGGAGACAGGAACGACGAGTGCGAAGGCTGTGACGAGCAATAGGTGCCAGCCACGAGGTCGAAGAAACGAAGCGGTGCGGAGTCGGCAAGATTGGGATAAATGCCCACAAAGCGAGTGAGTTGCATCATGAAAACCAAGTGGAAATTGGCAAGGTGCTGGCTTGCAGCATCCAACCATCGGAGCGAGTATTCAATGTAATTATATAAGGTGGCATCGCTCTGCGTGTCGCGCAGCACATTACTCAAGAACTCGGACAGGAAGAGCGCTAAAGTGGATTTCACGGGATTGTAAGGAATGTCGGCATAGTTTTCATAGACGCGCACATCTTTCGGACGCGGCAAACGTCGAGCCGTCGCCACGGGCAGTTCGGCTTCGAACTCCAACAGATTGAGCGGACGCCAGAACGACACACCCTGCGAGGATTTGCGCGAAGAGTGCGACACATGCGTCACAAACGAAAGCCGTCCGTGAGAAAGCGTGAAAAAATCGACAATCAATTCAGCGTCTCGATATTTCACCGTGCGAAGTACGATACCACGAAAAATCATATCAAGAAAGTACCGCAAAGATAAGAAAAACCCCTCAGAGTATGGCCAAAAAGATAGGTAAAAAAGGCTCGAAGCAAAGAAAATGACATTTTTCTAAGATTTTTTTGACGAAAAATTTTGTCAGTATTCAAAAAGTGCTTACCTTTGCAACCGCATTTCCGACCAAGAGTCGCGAAACGCTGGCGATTACGCCTTAGGCTGGCCCATTCGTCTATCGGTTAGGACGAGAGATTTTCATTCTCTAAAGAGCAGTTCGACTCTGCTATGGGCTACCCAAACGACAGGAAGATGGGTGCGAGGTCTTCAAAGCCATACCACATCGTACTTCCTTTTTTTATGTTTATATCATTCATCTAAAAAACAAAACAAAGAAATGGCAAATCACAAATCAACCATCAAGCGCATCCGCCAGAACAAGACGCGCAAGCTTCACAACCGCTACTACGCAAAGACTATGCGTAACGCTCTCCGCAACCTTCGCAACACTAAGGACAAGGCAGAAGCAGTTGAATTGTTCCCAAAGGTGCAGAAAATGCTCGACAAGCTTGCTAAGAAGAACGTCATCCACTGGAAGAAAGCTGCAAACCTCAAGTCGGGTGCTGCTAAGCTCATCAACAAGATGTAATCATTCCGCAAGGAATCGTATCATAAGTCATAGCTTAAGGACTTGGCCGTGTTTCAATCGAAACACGGCTTTTTTGTTACTCCTAAGTCCGTATCTTCATCCTGCCACTTCGGAGGCTGAGCAAGCACACAACCAAAAGAACAGGAAAGACGGACGCTGCGAGCAGACCGTTCTGGATGTCGTTTCCACCCGACTTAGTGCAAAGTCCCACAAGGGATGGCCCCAACGTTCCACCCACATCGCCAGCCAAGGCAAGCAGCGCAAAAAGCGCAGTGCCACCCGTAGGCATTCGAGCCGAAGTGAGGCTGATAGAGCCAGGCCACATGATACCAACAGCCAAACCACTCACCATGCAACCTGCCAGGCTGACCATCGGAACAGAAGACAATGCCGCAGTCAGATACGCCACAAAGCACAGAATCCCCGCCCCAGTCATATACGCTGACAAGTCCAGTTTCTGACCTTTCTTCCCATACCACAGCCTGCCAAGCCCCATGCAGAAAGCAAAGCCGCACGGTCCTGCCAAGTCGCCGACAGCCTTGTCAACACCCAAAGATGCCTCTGCAAAGGCAGATGTCCACTGAGCCATAGAACTCTCAGAGGCTCCAGCAGCCACCATCAGAAGCAGGAACACCCAGAACATCCGATTTCCAAGCAGTTGTCCCATGCTCATGCCATCGGCATTCTGAACAATGGGTTCGATGGGGCAAGTGGCAAAATTGACAATGTTATAAAGCGGAATCAAAGCCCAAATGCAAGCAAGCAGTCGCCAGTTGTCCAGTCCGAAGAGCATAAAGAAAAGCGTAGAGCCCACAATCACTCCAACCGCTCCCCAGCAGTAGAACGAATGTAGCAGACTCATCATTCCTTCCTTATTAGGGAAAGGACATGCCTCGATAATAGGACTGCACAAAACCTCTATGAGTCCACTTCCAACAGCATATACGCAGACGCAGATGAGAATCCCCACCAGCGGATTGCCGAAAAGTGCTGGCACGAATGCCAAACCAGCCAATCCAAGAGCCGCCGTGATTTCCGAAACGATGATACTCTTTCGGTAGTCAATGTTTTTGAACTTGGCACACAGGAAATCCGTGACCAACTGCACAACGTAGAAAACAGCAGGAATCAGCGCCAAGCTTGCTATTGGAATCTGATACTCGCGGTGAAAAGCCATGAACAGCAGCGGAGTGAAATTCGCAACGATGGCTTGCGTCACAAAACCAAGGTAACAAGCCTGTTTGGTTTTTCCATAGTTTTTTGTTTGATTCATCTTGTTCATCTATTCAACCTTCTGTCACCCCTTCAATGATTTCACCTTTATTTACATACCTCACGGCTCCACCACTACCAAAAGGACAATTAGATACATCTTTATCAAGAAACGGAGAATCGTCCACAAGTTCACCCTCAAACACGCATCGCTCAGAATTAAACCTTGTGCCATCTTCTGCAACCGATGTCCACAACCATGACTTAACCTCTATCACGCTACAGACAACTCCTTTATACACTCCGAGTACATATTCTATCTCTTGCGGTCTATTCTTGCCTATTTTCCAATACTTACGTGTTGCTTCATAAATGTCAGGTCTGCGATATACCCCACAGGCTTTAGCTTGGTTAAAACTTTTGTTTAGATTAACTAAAAGCAATACTTTTCTATAATTTACTTCTTTTATCATAATATATTATAATACGTTTGTTCCAATTTATCTGTTTTGTTAATCCTTTGCAAAGTTACGAAAAAGGGCAGAAGAAAACCAATTTTCCCTTGTTTTTCTGAGCAAACCCATAGATGTAACAGGACATTCTCAGCTGGCAATGGGAACTGCGGACAGCGGCGAACCTTCGTTTGAGTTCAGACGAGCCTTCGTTGTTGTCTCGACGAGCCTTCGCTTGAATGCAAACGAGCCTTCGTTGCTTCAGTAGGTCCTTTATTTAGCTTCTAACGCACAATTTCTGCCATAATTTTCATCCTAATTTCCTCTGCTTTCCGACTCCAAAAACAAAAAAAACTTAAAGGCAAAAAACGTCCGAAAATCGAGTTCGAAAAGTTTCGGTTTTCGGGGATTATTTCGTAACTTTGTATCGATTTTAAACAAGGATTAATGGAAGACGAAAACATCCTCGCTGGGGAGAATTACTCAGCGAGTAACATACAAGTCCTGGAGGGCTTGGAGGCAGTGCGCAAGCGTCCTGCCATGTATATTGGTGACATCAGTGAGAAAGGACTTCATCACCTCGTTTACGAAGTGGTCGATAACTCGATTGACGAGGCATTGGCTGGCTTCTGTACGCACATCGAGGTGACAATCAACGAAGACAATTCCATCACGGTTCAGGACAATGGCCGCGGTATTCCTGTAGATATGCACGAGAAGGAACACCGTTCGGCTCTCGAAGTCGTGATGACTGTGCTGCATGCCGGTGGTAAGTTCGACAAAGGCTCTTACAAGGTGTCTGGCGGTCTGCACGGTGTGGGTGTGAGCTGTGTGAATGGTTTGAGTAGCAAGATGATTTCGCAGGTGTTCCGCGATGGTAAGATTTATCAGCAGGAATACGCTTGTGGCAAACCGCTTTACGACGTGAAGGTGGTGGGCGAAACGAATTTGCGCGGTACACGCCAGCAGTTCTGGCCCGACAAGTCCATCTTCATCACGACCACATACAAGTACGACATTCTGGCAAACCGTATGCGTGAGCTTGCTTTCCTGAATGCTGGCATCACCATCACGCTGACCGACATGCGTCTCGACGTGAATGCAGAACAGGGCATTGATGGCATCCGCAAGAAGGTGTTCTACTCTGAGGGCGGTCTGCGCGACTTTGTGCGCTATTTGGACTCTACCCGCACGCATCTCTTCGACGATGTGATTTACCTCAACACGGAGCGTAAC
>OCVV012879495.1_pt1 | contig 42994 bp, 42 predicted proteins | sample 1539721 | NCBI WGS metagenome assembly OCVV01 (sample SAMN02144230, study PRJEB22623) | gut metagenome | biome: sheep rumen | host: Ovis aries | place: New Zealand | reverse complement strand
AGTCTGGTTGTGTGACAACGCTATTCTACATCAAAGGCAATCCCTATGGATTCCTTTTTTCACTTGTTCAATTTCATTTTACAATCTACCAAAAAAACGAATAATTCTATACAAACAATTTTTACGAACTGCCGGTTATATAGCAGATAGAATGAAAAACCTGATTGAAAACTCAGGCAAAAACACAAAGAAGATTAAATTTCCTGCGTAGCAATAAACACAAAAACAACACCTATAAGTAACGCTTTTGGCACCGTGAAACACAGTCGTTGCAAGGGGTTTCAAACGATATTTTGAGATAGCAAGGGTATACCCCTGCTTTCTCCGTTTTCGGCGTAAAAAGCGTTACATTATTGATAAATCTATACTTTTTGGGCTTGGTGTGGTATAATGAAACAGACAAATCGGGATTTAGCGAGGATGAAAGATTTGAACAAAAAAAGTATTATCTATTATATTTGCGCTGTTGGCAGCAGTTTTTTACGCAATTAATATACCTTGCTCCAAACTCTTGCTTGAAAAGGTTTCACCGACCTTTATGGCTTCATTTCTGTATTTCGGTGCGGCATTGGGCATAGGTGTTATTTATTTGCTGACAGGCAAAAAACAGACAAAAAACAAATTAAATAAAAGCGATTTACCGTACACTGTCGGAATGATAGTGCTTGATATTGCCGCGCCGATTTTTCTTATGCTCGGTATCAGCAAGGGGAATTCTGCCTCTGTTTCACTTTTAAGCAATTTTGAAATTGTTGCCACGGCATTAGTTTCACTTGTAGTTTTTAAAGAAGCAATCTCCAAAAGACTTTGGCTCGCAATCGCATTTATAACAATATCAGGTGCACTTCTTTCCATTGACAATTTTTCTGATTTGCATTTTTCAACAGGCTCTCTGTTTGTTCTTCTCGCCACGCTGTGTTGGGGCCTTGAAAATAACTGTACACGTAAAATATCATCAAAAAGCACTTATGATATTGTGCTTTTGAAGGGCGCTTTTTCCGGATTAGGTTCGCTCATTATTGCTTTCATCGTCGGAGAAAAATTCCCGCAAATTAAGTATATTGCGCTTGCACTTTTGCTCGGCTCCGTCGCATACGGCTTAAGCATATTCCTGTATATTAAAGCACAAAACACTCTTGGGGCTGCAAAAACGAGCGCCTATTATGCAGTGGCGCCCGTCGTCGGTGCTGCCGTATCATTTGTTTTCTTAAAAGAAACATTGCCTGCTAATGCCATCATTGCTGTATTTCTTATGATAATTGGAACGGCATTTGTGGTTTATGATACGCTTGTTATGCAACACGGACATTTGCATACACATACAATAGTTCACACACATGACGGTTCAACGCATTCGCATACTGTAACCCATTCACACGAGCATAAGCATTTTATTAAAGAAGGCGAGCATTCTCATACGCACACACCTGATGAATTGGAAAAATATCTTAAAAACCATAAGACAACTTCTGATTTGTCGGACAAATGCATTTTAATGCCTTAAATTCATAGATGGTCATTAGATGGTCTTGAACAAATTATTTAAAAATCTCATCCTGAGAAATATGGGATGAGATTAATTTTTTACTCCGCTGAATTTGAGCGAAAACATTTACTTTTTCGCGTTCGATTTTTCTTGATTTCAAACTTGGCAAGTCCCCGAAAACCGCATAAATAAAGGCTTCCTGAGAGGAAGCCTTGGAGCTACTGGTCGGACTCGAACCGACGGCCTGCGCATTACGAATGTGTCCGGCATTGCCGGCTGGGCTATGTCCGGCTGGCTTCGCCGTTTTATGAAGAGGGCCGCGTGATCTCCGGCGCGGTGGTCATGCTGATTCCGCCGGAGGACGATCTGACCTGTCAGAACCTGATGCGCGATGTCAGCGCCCTGCTGCTCGGCCATCCGGAGCTTGTGGAACACATGCGGCAGGGAAACCGGTCTGAACTGACCGCCGCGCTCACCTCCCGTCTGCTGCCGTGCTATCGGCGCAGAATACGCAACCTGCTGGGCGGGTGACGGGCTGCCGCGCATGCGCCGCAAACAAAAAAAGCCCGCCGGAGGACACCATGTGCGGTATCCCCTGACGGGCAGTCTGCAGTTTTGTGATATGCCTCGGTTTATCCCAGCTTGCTGTAATCCTCCGCAGAAACAGCTTCCAGCCACTCCGTGCCGGCATTTTCTCCGTCAATTTCCGCCGCCAGATGCGAGAACCACGAATCCGGCGCCGCGCCGTGCCAGTGCTTGACATTCGCGGGAATATTGATGACCGTTCCCGGCGTCATTTCCACCGGTTCCTTGCCCCATTCCTGATAATAACCGCGTCCGCCGACACAGATGAGCATCTGACCGCCGGCCTTGTCCGCATGGTGAATGTGCCAGTTGTTGCGGCAGCCCGGCTCAAAGGTGACGTTGTAAATCGGCACCTGCTCGGTCGAAACGTGCGCGAGATAGCTCTGTCCGACAAAATACTGTGCATAGGCGTCATTGGGCGCACCGATCGGGAAAAAGATGGTGTTCTGATATCTGTCCTTTTCGGTCTGCGCGGGAGTCTCCTCATTCCAGATTTCCTTTGCCATGCGGAACACCGCCCAGCCCTTCGGCCAGCCGGTATACATGGCCGCGTGCGTGATAATCGCCGCGATTTCCTCCTTTGTGACACCGTTGTTTTTTGCGTTCTGCAGATGGTATCCCAGCGAAGAATCCGTCATGCCCGAGGCCATCAGCGATACAACCGTGATGATGCACTTTGTCTTTGTGTCAATTGCCTGCTCGTTCCACACTTCGCCAAACAGCACATCGTCATTGAGATGTGCAAACATCGGCGAAAATGCGCCCAGCTGTTCTCTGCCGGCTGTCTGTACAATTTTTCTGCTCATGCTTCTCCTCCTTATACGCCAAGCGCCTGCACCCATGCGGCGAGGCTTTCCTTCGTCTGTCTTCCGTTCAGCAGCTTTCCGCTCACAATCTTTGTGTCGGGGGAGACACACGGTCTCAGATCGTCTGCGGTCGAGCCGAGCCCGCTTCCGCCGGATGTCGCAAACAGCACAATCGTCTTTCCGGAAAAGTCATAGGACTCGAGGAATGTGTGAATGATATGCGGTGCGGTGTACCACCAGATCGGAAATCCCACAAAAATCACATCGTAAGCGGGGATATCCGCCTGTTTGTCCGCCAGCTCCGGCCGGGAGGATTGGTCGTTCATCTCCACGCTGCTGCGGGATTTTTTGTTCATCCAGTTCAGATCGTCTCTCGTGTACGGAACCGCCGGTCTGATCTCATAGAGGTCTGCCTCTGCCGCCTGTGCGAGCGCTTTTGCCGCCCTTGCGGTCACGCCGCCCGCCGAAAAATACGCCACCAGTTTTCTGCTCATCATCGTGTTCTCCTTTTCTGTCAGATTTTTGGCCTGTCACTGCTCCGCCGTCACACCGAGAATCCGGTTCAGAAAGGTGCGGGTGATCTCGTAAACCGACTGATACACATACTTCACACCCGCCCGCTCCATCGCGCGTTTCTGCTTGTCTGTCACGGCTGTATACGGATAAATCCCGTACATAAACGGGAAAAACGCATAGAGAAAATCCTGCTGCTCCGCCGCGGTCATTTCCGGACAGAACCGGTCGAGACAGCGGATGACCGCGCGCATCGAATTGCCGTAGGCGATCTTGAACTCGACCAGATTTTCCTCCCGGCTGTTTTGCTCCATATCAAAATGGTTCATGCTCATGATTTTGAGCAGCAAATCCCGCCGTTCCAGCGTCTTTGCCAGCCCGCAGGCGAAATCCCGTCTGGAGCATTCGCCCTGCCTTTGTGCCAGCGCGTCCAGCTCCGCAATCCATGCCTCGTATTCCCGCTGCAAAATCGCGAGGAAGATTTCCTCCTTCGTCTGGAAATAGGTATAAATCGAGGTTCTTCCAAAGGATGTCATGTTCCCGATATCGCGTATTGTGATATCCTTAAAGCTCATCGTCCGATACAGCGTTTCACACGCGGCGATGATTTCCTCCCGTCTGGCAGTCGTCAGCTCGGGCGATCCCTTCGGCACAGCCATCCGCCTCCTTCCGTTTTGACACAGTGTCAGTATAACCCAATTTTGACACAGTGTCAATATAATGCCTAAAAATCCCGCCGGAGAACGCCTGCACCTGCATGTCCCCTGCCGCTGTTTCAACTGTCTGCCAAAAAATGAGGAGCCCGCTTTTCCGCGGACTCCTCTGCGCTTAGAGAAAGTATAAAAAGAGAGAAATTGTAAAAATGATTCCGATATTGTCTTATACCTTTGCAGCAGCTTCCCGGCGGCGTGCCTTTGCAGCCATTGCCTCACGCGTTACGTCAAGCAGAACCGCGCCGATGATAACCAGACCGAGTACCATGTTCTGTACTGCGGAGGAAATGGAAAGCAGCGTAAATCCGTTGCGAAGCGTTGCGATAACCAGTGCGCCGATCAGCGTGCCTGCCATAGTGCCCTTGCCGCCCATGAAGGACGCACCGCCGATAACGCAGGATGCAATTGCGTCGGTATCATACGGCTGAATGGCGTTTGCGCCGTTGCAGATGCCGGAACGGCCGATGGATACGATACCTGCCAGCGCCGCCAGAATGCCGGACAGCGTATAGCAGAAGGTCAGGACATTCGCGGAGTTGATGCCGGAAAGACGGGTTGCCTCCATGTTGCCGCCTGCACAGTAAATCGAGCGGCCGAGTGCGGTGCGTGTCAGCAGAATATGCATGATGATGTAGATGACAACCAGTACGATGAAGCTTACCGGGAATCCGCCTACGGTAGCTGCGCCCAGCCACATAACGCCCTTCGGGAAGCCGGAAATCATCTGAGAGCCGGTTACCAGCAGAGCTGCGCCCCAAAGGAAGTTTTTCATACCGAGGGTAGAAACGAACGGATGCGGCAGATGCAGACGGGTGAGCAGTGTGCCGTTAATCAGGCCGATCACTGCGCCCATAACCAGAGCGACAACGATGAGAATAAAGGAATTGGTGATACCCGCTTTTACCATCATGCCGCAGACACATGCACAGAACGTCGCGTTCGCGCCGACCGAAAGGTCAATGCCGGCAGTAATCAGGCAGAGCAGCATACCGCCTGCCAGAAGTGCGGTAAAGGTTGTCTGCTTCAGAACAGACATCAGGTTGCTGTATGTCAGGAATTTATCGCTGACGATTGTCAAAATAACACCGAGAATAATCAGCGCCAGTAATGTTCCAAGGATGGAATTTCCGTTGGATTTTTTCTTCTTCTTAATCATCTAAACTACCTCCCCATGCTGCCTTCATGAGACTCTCCTGGTTAAAATGCTTGCTGTCACGGTCGACCGTTGCCATGATTCTGCCGCCGCGCATAACGATAACGCGATCCGACATGCCCAAAATTTCAGGCATTTCGGAGGAGACCATGATGACACACTTTCCTTCCTTTACCAGGCGGTTCATAACATTATAAACTTCAATTTTCGCACCGACATCAATACCGCGCGTCGGCTCGTCGAAGATAAAGATTTCCGCATCGGTGTTAACCCACTTGCCGATAACAACCTTCTGCTGGTTGCCGCCGGACAGCTGCCCAACGATCTCGTCGATGGACGGGGTCTTGATGCGCAGAGACCGGATGTTGCCTTCGCCGGCATCTACAATGCGCTTTTGGTTGAGGAACGGACCATCGCAGAAGCCCTTCAGATTTGCAAGGATCAGGTTGTTTCGGATAGACTCCTGCAGTACCAGACCCTGTCCCTTGCGGTCCTCTGTCAGGAACGCAATGCCGGCCTTGATTGCCTGGGCCGGGCTCTTGATGGCAACTTCCTTTCCGTCGATATAGACCTTGCCGCTGTCGATCGGATCCGCGCCGAAAATCGCGCGCATGGTTTCCGTGCGGCCTGCGCCTACCAGGCCTGCAAATCCCAGTACCTGTCCGCGGTATGCCTCGAAACTGACGTCATCGAGTACGCCGCCTTCCATCAAATGCTCGGCTTTCAGCGCCACCTCACCCTTTTCACCGAATTCCTTCGGGAAAAGGTTGTCCAGTGTACGTCCGACCATTGCGCCGATCAGGGAGTCGTTGTCCCAATCCTTGATGTCTCTGGTGTCTACGTACTGACCGTCGCGGATAACCTCTACGCGGTCACACAGCTCGAACAGCTCTTCCAGCTTATGGGAAACAAAGACAATGCCGATGCCGCGGCTTTTCAGTTCGCGGCAGGTCTTCATCAGCTGCGCAACTTCCTTCTCACCGAGCGAGGAGGTCGGCTCATCCATGATGATCATTTTTGCGTCGATCAAAACTGCCTTCGCTATTTCAATCATCTGCTGAACGCCCATGCCGAATGTACCCGCTGCCTTGGTGGGATCTACATCCTGACCGAGAGATTCCATGACCTCCTTGGCCTTTTTGTGCATGGCTTTGTAGTCCAGCAGTCCGCCCGGGCCTTTGATCCACTTGTTGATGAAAATATTATCTGTAATGCTTAACAGCTTTTCGATATTCAGCTCCTGATAAACACAGGCAATGCCTGCTGCAGCGGATTCATTCGGATTTCGGAAGGTCTTCCGCTCACCGTTTACATAAATCTCACCCTCATCCGGCTGGTGAACACCGGTCAGCACCTTAATCAGTGTGGACTTGCCTGCGCCGTTTTCACCAATCAGACCGAGAATTTCTCCCGGCTTTACTGCGAGCTGCATATTATCGAGTGCCTTTACGCCCGGAAAGATTTTGGTACAATTCCGAAGCTCTACTATATATTCACTCATTGACAGTTCACCCTTTTCTTTTGGCTCCTTGTGGAAGCGGAACAGACAGTATTTTGTTCTGCCTGTCCCGCTTTTTGCTTTTTTCTATGAATCTCGGACATGACTGCATCAAAGGTGCAGCGTCATTCATTAACCTGCGTTTGCAGCCTTCAGATAGCCCTTCAGTCTGTCAATGCGTGCCTGTGCATTATCCTTGGTGACGATCTCCGTACCGGAGTCAACGACCTTGTCAACCTTCTCGCCCTTTGCGGCTGCGGTTGCGGTCTCAACTGCCTTATAGCCCATATCATATGCCTGCTGTGCAGCAGTCATGGTCAGCTGACCCTTCAGAATGGACTCGCAAGCGGTGATCTGACCGTCGAAGCCGAGGAAGATGGTCTTCTTGTAATTCTCATTGCCGGATTCCAGTGCGGTACGTGCAGCTGCAACAGCCATATCATCGTTGTTTGCACAGATGATTGCAATGCCTTCCGGATGGGTCTGCATGATTGCTTCCATAGCATTTACAGCCTTATCTGCGACTGCATCAGCATACTGAACTTCGTCAGTCAGGAACTTGCCGCCGGATTCCTCTATGCCCTTCTGGTAACCGGTCATACGGGCAGTGTTGGTTGCGTCGCCCTGTACACCGGCGATTTCGATGCAGTTGATGTCGGTCCAGCCTGCTGCCTTTGCAGCTGCTACTGCCTCGACTGCGCCTGCCTTTGCAGCAGCCTCATTGCCGGTACCTACAAACGAGATAATCTCCGGTGCATCAATCTGAGTATCTACTGCGATAATCGGTGTGGTCTGACCGGAGATCAGGTTTGCAACCAGATCAGACTGCAGCGGAGCGATGCAGTATGCATCATAATCTACTGCCAGATCGGTCTCGATCTCATTCTGCTGCTCATCATAAGAGGTCTCGGACGGAGGTCCCTTGATGTCAACCGCAACGCCCAGATCCGCAGCTGCCTGCTCTGCGCCTGCCTTCATGAACTGCCAGTGCTCAGAGGACAGGGTCTTCATGATAAAGCTGATCTTTACATCGCTGTTGCCAGCGGAAGCGGTACCGCTGCCTGCCTTGCCGGTGTCACCGCCGGACGGGGTGCTGCCGCAGCCTGCCATCAAGCCGACGCTCAGTGCGCCTGCCATTAACATGGATAATACTCTTTTCTTCAACATAGTTTCTCTTCTCCTTCTGTTCTTCTTGCATTTATTTTCAGAACGAAAAACCGCTCCAATGCACTCAGCAATGCTCCATAATTGCCTTTACGGCAGTCTTGGTATCGGTCTGCGGGAACAGCTCATAGCCCACTCTTCCGGTATAGCCGCAGGCCTCCAGATGGCGAAGCACCTTGGTGTAATTGATTTCACCCGTGCCCGGCTCATGGCGTCCCGGCGCATCTGCCACATGAATGTGACCGAACTGGTCTCCGTAATTTGTGATCGTATCACAGATGCAGCCTTCATTGATCTGCATGTGGTATACGTCATACAGCAGCTTCAAACGGGGAGAACCGATCAGACGGCAGATTTCCGCACCCATCTGTGTGGTCGCGAGGAAGTTGCCCACATGATCTGTGGTGATGTTCAGAGCTTCCAGATTCAGATTGATTTCCTCTGCCTCTGCCAGCTTTGCACACTCCAGCAGCATGTCATACATCGAGCAGAGCTTTACCGTGTGCGACAGGTCATCATAATGGTTGACAACGATGCCGCCGTCACCCAGCGCGTTTGAATGAATGGTTACACTTGACGCGCCGACCTTTTTGGCCGCCGCAATGGACTGCTTCAGATAATCCAGATACTTTTCCTTGTGCGTCGGATCAACGAGAGAATAATCCGCGTCACCATTAAAGCCGGAGATTGCAATGCCTGCTTTTTCAGCCGCTTCGCGGGTTGCATCCAGATCGCGAATCCGCCAGTCCCAAAACTCTACTGCCTCAAAGCCGTCATCCTTTGCCGCCTGAAAGCGCTCCAGCCACGGCAGCTCGGTATACAGCGTATCAATGCAGGCGCATTTTCTCAGTGCCATCTTACTCAACCTCCGAAATCTTGACCGGACGGCCTTCATGCAGGGACTTGGTTGCAGCAGCAGCCATCAGTACCGGATACAGACCATCGTCGCCGGTGACCGGTGTTTCCTTGTCGTTGATTACTGCATCGGCAAACGCCTTCATCTCTGCGACGAATGCGCCCGTGTAGCGATCCCACATGACCTTATATGCGGTGCCGTATGTCGTGCCGTCTGCAGTGGACAGAACCGCGGTGTTCGGGATATCGTTCTCATCCTGTGCACAGCCCTCAGAGCCAAATACTTCTACTCTCTGATCGTATCCGTAAACCGCCTTGCGGGAGTTGTCAATGACGCCCAGTGCGCCGTTCTCAAACTTCAGGGTTACCACTGCGGTGTCAACGTCGCCCGCTTCTCCGATGCCCGGGTCAACCAGAACGGAACCGTATGCGGTGACTTCTGTAACCTCAGAACCCGCGAGGAAACGAACCATATCGAAGTCATGGATCATCATGTCGTAGAAGATGCCGCCCGAAACCTTGACGTAAGATACCGGAGGGGGCTCCGGATCGCGGGAGGACACCTTTACGAGGTTTACCTTGCCGATCTTGCCCTGCTGAACCATGTCATAAACAGCGCGATGGTTGTGGTCAAAGCGGCGGCAGAAACCGATCTGCAGCTTCACGCCGGCATCCTTGGCTGCCTGAATCGCCTCATGTACCTTGTTCAGATCGTAGTCAATCGGCTTCTCGCAGAAGATGTGCTTCTTTGCCTTTGCAGCCTCTATGATGAAGCGGGAATGGGTGTCCGTGGAGGAGCAGATCAGAACTGCCTCAATTTCCGGATCCTCGAGAATATCGGAGGGATCTGTCGTAACATTCGGAATGCGGTACTGTGCCGCAAACGCTCTGGTTGCATCGTTTGCAAACGGGTCGGCGATGGTTTTGATCTCCATCTCCGGAACAAACATGGAAATGTTTTTCGCATGAACCTTGCCAATACGACCGGCACCAATAATGCCTACTTTCATTTTGTTTATCTCCTTTCGCTCTCCGGAGAAACCTGTTTCCGTTCTCCTTTTTCTGTTACCATTTTAATCCCAACGGCAGGTCAGAAAAACTGCTGCTTTCTTTTGAAAGGCCACGCTTTCTTTGCAGAATGTCCGCAATCTTGATTCAGCAAATTGTACAAATGATCCGGAAATTGTCATATCCTTTTTCTTTTTTGTCCCCCACGCCCGCGAACCGTGTCTCTTTTCTTCGATTGATGTCATTTCTTTTGTCTCCCCGCAGAACGTCCCGCTCTTTCTGCGCATTCCGTTGGCCTGCCCGCACCGTTTTTTCGCATAAATGCAGAAAAAAAGCAGAGAGCCGAAGCTCTCTGCACACGATCTGTCTGTTATATGGTTTTCTTCCTATACTCCTGCGGCGTCATACCCGTCGCCTTCTTGAACATTTTAATAAAATTCCGATGGTCGCCAAACCCGCTCTGAATCCCGACCGCTTTGACCTTCAGATTGGCACGAAGCAGCAGTTCCTTCGCCTTATTGACCCGGCAGGACATCAGGTATTCCGAAAAGGTGACGCCGGTTTCCTTGTGAAAGATATGACTTAAATAGGTGGCGTTCAAATGCACGGAATCCGCCACTTCATTCAAGGAAATGCGGGACTGAAAGTTTTCGCGTATGTAGCGCACCGCACTTCTGACCGTGTCGCTGTACTGCTGATCGTCCGGAAGCAGATCCTCCTGAAAGATGAGGTATTTCAGCTCCATACCCTCCAGATCGGAAAAATGTTCGGGCACAGGGCGCGGTTCCACACCGGCAGAGCGATCCGTCTGTCGGAGCCATTCCCGAACCAGACGCGCCTCCGTATGATTCCGCTCGAAGGCATCCAGCGCCTCGCTCCAGCCCACATGAATGGCGCTGCTGTCCTTGCGCTCCATGTAGAATGCGATATTGCTGCAAAACATCCGCGCCTCCGGCGGGATCTCTTTGCCGCAGTCCGCGGTCTGCCAGCCGTAGAAGATCGTCTGATTGACATGAAACCGCTCATTCAGACATCCCACGGCCTCCTGCCAGCAGCGGCTGGGGGAGATTTGCAAATGATACACCTTGCTCGTCCCGATCTGAACATTGACTGACAGATATCGTTCACAGTAACGCAGCAGCATGGATGCACTCTGCTGTACCAGCTGCTGGCGTTCGTAAATGCTGACCACGCCGTTCAAATCCAGCAAAACCGCGTAAAGCGTCTGTCTGATAGGTACACACCGGACGGGCAGCTTCTTGCACGATTCACAGCACACCTGCGCGAAGGAAATGTCAAATTTTTTCCTGTGTTCGAGATCAAGCGCCTCAAACGGTTCGGATGCGTGTACGATCCGCACAGCCATCGCAGCACTGATATGAAATCCGTCCTTCGTGTTTTGTTCTGCGTTCTCATCGCGCAGCAGACGGCTGTAATAGTCCCGTTCCTCCTCTGTATTTTGAAATACGGAACCCTCTTCGGAAACGCGGATTTTTCCCTTCATCTGCTCGAGCAGCTCGAGAAAGCTCTTCTCGGTCAGCAGATTTTTGAGTACATATTCATCCGCGCCCAGCTTCATCGCTTCCTTGACATATTCAAAATCATCATGACAGCTGAGTGCGATAATCCGCGCGTCATTCCCCCGGCTGCGCAGCAGTCGGATGACCGAAATCCCGTCCAGAACGGGCATGCTGATATCGGTCACAATAATATGCGGATGGTATTCATCTGCCATCTGAAGCGCTTCCTCTCCATCCCGCGCCACGCCGACCAGGGAATATCCATATCGCTCCCAGTCGATCAGCTGGGACAGATACGTCCGCACCAGAAAGTCATCATCCGCCAGCAATATCTTAATCAAACCGTTTCCTCTTCCTTCCAGCCAGTAGTCGTTTTTTTGAAGAGAACATACCAGAGCGGCAATAGGATCACGCCGCCTTAATGGGATAGGTATTTTTTCACATTATCCTGTGTAATCAAATCATTTTCAACAAAAACCGCATCGTCGATGTCCTTTCCATCCAATGCGTCTGCGATCGTCTGTATCGTCTTATATCCGATCTGATAGCCATCCTGTCCCACTATCGCCAGGATTTCTCCCTGTTCTACGGCAAGCAGGGCATCGCTCTGTGTATCCACGCCGATCAGCAGAATATCGGTGCGTTCCTCCCGGTCGCGCTGCCGCATTGCACCGAGAACCATCATCGCACTGGTGCAAAACACACCTTTTACATCCGGATGCTCCTCCAGCAGTCGCTGCATGCTCTTCATGCTTTCGATTTCTCCGCTGTCCGGATTTTCCTGCACGGCACATACCTCCAATTTGGTATGCTGTTCCATATAATCCCGAAATCCCTGTACGCGCTCATAATGCGTGCTCTGCTGCAGGCTTCCGGAAATGACAGCAATCTTCCCGGTATTCAAATGAGAGGCGATTTTTTTCGCCGCCAGTTCACCAATGCGGTAATTATCCGATCCGATGTACGGACAATCGTATTTTGTCGAACTGGAATCAATATAAAATGCCCGCACGCCGTTCTGATCCGCCTGCTGTAAAATATCCATTTCATTTGCATCACACGGTGCCACGGCAATTGCATCCGGCTTGGAGGCAATGGCATCCGCAATCATAACCTTCTGCGCACGGCAGTCGCTTTCCGACTGCGGATACAGGATATTGACGGAAACACCGAAATCACTTGCCGCCTGCTCCAGACCGCTTTCTACCGCCATCCAGTGTACCGAATTCATCGCTTTCAAAACAACACAAATCGTTTTGGCATCTTTGACCTGCTGTGTCTGTACGGTTCCGCAGCCGCAAAGAACAAGCTGCATCGCAAGCAGCATTGCAGTCATTCGCTTCATGACAGCTCTCCTACTATATTGTATACTCATTTTCATCATAAGAAACCGGCAGAGTGATCACTGCCGTTGTGCCGCTCCCGTTTTCCGAATGAAACCGCATCTCCGCCCGTGTTCCGTAATACAGCCTCAGGCGTTCGCGGATATTTCCGATGCCAATTCCGCTGAATTTGCTGGGCTTCTGTCCGGTCATGAGCTTTTGCAGCTCTTCCGGAGTGAGACCCCGTCCGTTATCCCGAACCCGGACTGCGAGGGTGTCGCCAATCTGCATCGCACTGATTTCAATCCGTCCATTTTCCTTTTTCAGGTCAATTCCGTGCAGAATGGCATTTTCCACAAGCGGCTGAATCAGCAGATTGGGAATATAGCATCGCTTCGTCTCCGGCTGAATGTCATACTCCACCTCAAAGCTGTTTGCATACCGGAACATCTGCAGCCTGACATAATTATCCACCATATGCATTTCCCGCTCCAGCGGGATAAAGGTACCCTGATTTCTGGCGGTCAGCTGCATCAGCTCGATAAACGCTTCCAAAAGCTGCGCGATTTCCTTTGCATTTTGCAGAATGGCCGCATATTTAATCGTATTCAATGTATTATAGATAAAATGCGGCTGAATCTGATACTGCAATGCCTCCATTTCCGCTTCCCGCTTGAGCATCTTTTGTGTGACGAGCTCACCGATGAGGCTGTCCAGCTGTCTGACCATGCTGTTAAAACCGGCCGCCAGTCTGCCGATCTCATCGTTCTGATGAACCTCTGTCTGTATCGTCAGGTCGCCCTGACTGACCTGCTGCATCGCTTCCTCCAGCTGCTGCAGCGGTGTGAGCATATTTCGCACGATGATCCAGATCGACACGCCAGACAGCAGAAGCAGGAGGACGGAAAACAGCAGAATCCTGCTCCCCGCACGCCGAATATCTCCTGTGAGTACATCCCGATTCACCACAGAATGGAAGCTATATCCGGTCAGCGGCGCCTGTATGCTGGATTTGAGTTCATTCTCTCCTATCTTCTCTTCCGGTTTTCCCAGGCGGTTCAGATTGGAGCAGGAGGCATATCGTCCCTCCGGCGTCGTAATATAAATCTCTCTGTCCGACCCGGTCTGCCTGTTTTGCAGGCACTTAAAAAAAGCGGTTCGCTCGTCTACGGTCACAATCACGTAACCGAGTATCCGCGTGTCATCCGGTGCGGCAACCGGCTGTTCATACGCAAAGATGTTTTTCCGGATGGTTCCCAGCCGGTCGACTGTGCTGACCGGCATCAACGGGTTCCGGATGTCATCCGCCGTGTGATGAACCCAGATGATCTTGTCCGATGTACATCGTTCTGTCTGCGTACCCTGCCGTGTGACGCGGACAAGCTGTGCATGCCCGTTGATATAGCAGTAAACCGCATCGATATCCCCTGTCAGATACTGTCCCAGATGATCCTCTATGTCTGTATACTTCTGCTGCGCCAATAGTTCGGGCAATGTCTCATCATTTGCGGCATCCACGGCAGTAAAATACGCCTCACGCATCAAATTGTCAAATGCAGCCGCACAGACATTCATATTTCCGGTTACCATGTTGTTGTAGTTTTGTTCAATGGCATCCGCACTCTGCCGGTAGATCAAAAAGGAAAAAATGAGAAAAATTACAACAGAAATTGTCATGATGCTCAATAATAACTTTTGTTTCAGATTCACGCTCAGCACCACGTCTCCTTATCTGTAAATCCCGCCGCAAAACGCCGGAGCACACCGTTCAAATCACCCGGCGCTATTCCTCTTCGGTCTGTTCGGCCATTTTTTCCGCCGCTTCAATTTCCTCGACCGGCACGTCTTTTTCCGCAAAATATTTTCCGTCAATCCAGTAACCGATGGCGGTTCCGATGACCGCACCCGCAATCTGCAGCATATAACCATCCCAATTCAACGCGCCTGTTGCAAACAGTCCGACAGCATAGCCGAGCGCCAGACCCAGAAAACCGGTGCGCGGAATCGTATTAAAATATTTGCGCTGCGTACTGTGATATCCCCGTTTCATCCGTATCCCTCCCTGCGTCAAATCGAAACTGGTCAAAACTTGTATAAATTAATCATACCTATTACAATTATGCGTGTCAAGGCGGCAAATTTTTAGGTTATTTGTTGTTTTTTCGCCCGTTTCCAAAGAAATGCCACCCACAAAACAAACAGTCCCTGTGGATGCCGCACGAGGCGTTATCCGCAGGGATATTTTTCATGTATTTGTTATCACGAGGCGAAGAAAAAGAATCGTATTCGCGCGATTTCATCCGTCCGTCACAGCCGGGGTCCTGCATCGCTGCCACATCCGTTTTTACCGCATACCGCCGCGCAGGGTACATCCGCTTCCTTTTCCGTCTCCTGACACGGACAGCAAAACACCTGTTGGTGCAGATAATACCTCCCTTGCGTTTTCGGAGATCGTATCGTATGATGGAACCGGAATGTCTGTGGTTATAACCATATTTGCCGCAAAAACAGGAGGTCATTTTTTGGATATTCAGATGCTGCAAAAAACAATGCTTTTTCACGGGATGACTGCGGAGGAGGTGTCCTCTGCCGTACATTTTCTCGGCGCAAGGGAAACGGCCTATCACAAGGGCGAACGCATCTTTTCCGCCGGAGATACCACAGAGGAGCTCGGCCTGGTGACGCAGGGAAGCGTGACAATCGAAAGCAATGATCTGTGGGGCAGCCGAACCATTTTGAGTCATGTCGGCTGCGGACAATTTTTTGCCGAAACCTATGCCTTCTTAAAAGATGAGGTCATGCTCGTGGATGTCTGCGCAAATGAAGCGTGCCGCGTTTTGTTTTTTGCAGCCGGCAATCTGCGCAGAGCGGACACGCAGCCGGACCGCTGGATGATGAAGCTGCTGCGCAATCTGCTTTCCATCTCCGCCCGCAAAAATTTAATTCTCTCCGGCCGGAGCTTTCACACCGCTCCCAAAACCGTGCGCGCAAGAATTCTGTCCTATTTCAATGCAGTCTGTCTGCAGACACATCAGACAGAATTTGATGTTCCGTTTAACCGTCAGCAGCTTGCGGATTATCTGAATCTGGACCGCACGGCACTGTCCAAGGAACTGGGCCGTATGCGGGAGGAAGGCATGCTCTCTTATCAGCGGAATCACTTTATTTTGCATGTAACCGAACCCTGACGCATACCGCAGGCACGCACATTCAGATACGAACAGCCCGTGCTCTCCTGGAACACGGGCTGCTTTTTTTGCGTCAACTTACGAATTCGTATTCTGATCCGTCGTGGTTGCCGTATTTGCGTTGCTCTGTGCGGCATTCGCATTGTTCTGGGCATTGTTCGCATTGTTCTGCGCGGTGTTCGCGTTGCTCTGCGCATTGCCTGCGGCATTCCCGGTGCCCGTGCTGCCGGTGTCCGACGCGCCGTTTCCGCCAACCGCATCGCCGACTGCATCCGCGCCGTCCTCCACTGCGCGGCCGATATCATCCACCGCGCTCTCGACATCGCCGCGCACCGTTCCGTCAGAATCGTCGTATCCGGTGCCGTCATTTCCGATAATGCCGTCGTTGTTCTTGTCAGCGGTCATGCTGCCGCTCTGCTCTGCGGTGCCGTTTTTGGTCGTATTGTTCGTGCCCATGCCGCAGCCGGCCATCAACGCTGCAACCATACAAACCGGGAGCAGCAGTGCGCAAATCTTTCGTTTCATGCGTATTACCTCCAAGGCTGAAATTTTGCCTTTAGTTTGCCGAAACACGCAAGAAATTATACCCTTTGTGCAAACAAATTTTTACAATTTTTATCCATGCCGCCCTGTCGTGCGCGCCACAGGTCCGTTCAGTCGGCACGATTCAGGTGCAAATGCTGCAGGTGCTTGTACAAAACGTCCAGAACCGCGCCGGTTACAAAGCCCATCGGAATCGCAGAGACCAGCAGAAGCGGCAGATACGCGATGACATCCACAGATTGCATCACGAGCATTGCGGCGACAATCTGTCCGATGTTGTGCATCGCAGCGGATGCCGCACTGATGCCGTAAAAGGAAAACCATCGATTGTGCCGGTGCAGCAGCAGCCATGTCGTCGTCAGCGCGAGCACACCGCCGAACAGGCTGAACAGCAGCTGTGTGACGCTGCCTGCGAACAGCGATGCGAGCACCACGCGGCAGACCAGAATGGAGTATGCCTCCTTCGGGGACAGAAACAGCAGCGCAAACATGGTGACCACATTGGCCAGACCCAGCTTGACGCCCGGAATCGGAATCAGCAGCTCCAGCGGAATCATGCGCTCTGCCAGCGACAGGGCAAGCGCGAGCGCGGTCAGCATCCCGCACAGCGCGGTGCGTTTGGTCTGATTCATCGTTTTCCCTCCCGTTACTGTACAACAGCGTCGACATCACGTTCCGCGCCGCTGCCTGTTATTTTAATCATCACACGATTGGGCAGGCAGACGGCGGTCTGTCCGACGCGCGAAATCCATCCGGTGCGCTCGCATGTATGGTCGGGACAGCGGGAGGATACAAACCGCATCCGGCTGCCGTCCACCTCAATGGTCACCTCCGCAGTCGTTCCCTGCAGCACAATGGTTTTCTGTTCCCCGCCGCCGAGCTTGATCTGCTGATACTGTGTGCCGTCCACCCAGATTTCTCCGTATTTCTGGTCGGTCTGCATGAGTGCCAGGCGAATCCAGACTGCGCATGCCAGCGCGATGATTGCGGCAAAAATGACAAAATCTCCCGCCTTCAACGGAATGTTACTCCTCATAGACGTACCTCGTGTCGGAAATCGAAAAGCTGTCCCGCAGTCCCTCTGTCACGAAAACGGTGTGGTCATTGCGAACAAAAACCGCATCGATGCCATGCTCCGCGCAGTATTTCCGCGCCGCATCGCAGCCCATGACAAACAGTGCGGTGGTCTGCGCATCCGCCTGTGTCGAATTTTCTGAAACGACGGTAACGCTGCGCAGATCGGTTTCCGCGGGATAGCCGGTCTCCGGGTCGAAAATATGACAGTAGCGCTTGCCGCCCTGTTCAAAATAGCGCTCGTAGTCGCCGCTCGTCACGACGCTCGTATCTGTGACGCGCAGCGCGGCAAACCATTCTCCCGGATGATCCGGGTCCGTGATTCCGACTGTCCACGGCACGCCCTTTTCCTTCTCTCCCAGCACATAGACGTTTCCGCCGAGCGTGATGACAGCCTGTTTCACGCCAGCCTCTCGCAGAATTTCCGCCGTGCGGTCGGCGGCGTAGCCCTTGCCGATTCCGCCCAGATCAACACACGCCTGTTCCGGCAGCGAAGCCTCCAAGCCGTTTAGCTTCACGCTTTTGTAGTCAATCAGCGGCAAAACCGCGTCAATTTCCCGCTGTTCCGGCACAGCTGCCTGCTCCGTTCCGATCGCCCAGAGGTCGGACAGCGGCGCAACGGTCGGGTCGAAGGTCCCGCCGGTTTCCTCCGCCAGCTGCAGCGCGCTGCGCAGCACCTCCGCGCTCTGTTCGGTCAGCGCAACCGGCTTGCCTCCCGCATGGTTGAGTGCAAAAATATCGCTGCCCTCCTGTGTGCGGGAAAGATGGGTTTCCAGTTCGTTGATGGTGCGAATGCACTCGTTCACGGCGCTCTGTGCGTGTGCGCCATAGGCGCGGATATTCATCGCGGTATCCATGGCGAAAAAGTCCTGCGAAACCACATCCGGCTTGCCGCAGCCCGCCAGAAGGCACAGCAGCAGTCCGGCAGCCGCCGCGCCGATCCATCGTTTCTTCATCACATATCCTCCGTTTTTCAGGTACAGCTATTATAATACACGATTCGTGCAATTACAACCGCGCGCCGTGTCTCTCTTTCCCCGATCCGGGGTGCAAAAAAGCGTGTACACCGCTCCCTGCTGGGGATTGGGTACACGCCTCTGGTGATAAAAGTCCGTGCCGCCGCAGCAAATCAGATGCCGAACAGCAGCTTGTCGTACGTCGGGAACGGCCAGTACTTCTGTGCTGTGTTGAGCTCCATCTCATCGACAGCAGCGCGCAGCTCGGTCATGGCCGGAATGACGACATCGTGCTGGTAGTCGGCATATTCCTGCGCATCCGTGAAGTCTGCGGCGCCGGCAACCGCCTGCTCCAGCACCACAGTCCTGTCATAGCTGGCAGAAGCCAGAGCGGACAGCTTTTCGATCTCCTTGATCTCCAGTGCATTGTCCAGACCGAGCGTCTTTTTGTTGCAGGCGATCTCCGTCAGTTCCTTGATATAGCCCGCAACGCCCGGCAGAATGTCCTTCTTGGACATGTCGACCATGGTGCGCGACTCGATCTTGATGGTCTTCGCGTACTCGCCGAGCAGAATTTCCTTGCGGGATTTCAGCTCGGTTTCACTCAAAACGCCCGTCTGCTCAAACAGATCGACAAATTCATCGTATGCCGCCAGTGCTTCCGGCGTGCTGCGCAGATTGGGCAGGCCGCGGCGCTCCGCCTCTTCAATCCAGCTGTCGTCATAACCGTTGCCGTTGAAAATGACGCGCCGATGCTCGGTCAGCTCGCGCTTAATCAGCTCATTGAGCGCCTTGCGGAAGTCCTCCGCGCCCTCGAGCTCATCCGCATACTGCTTAAATACATCTGCAACCGCCGTATTCAGCATCATATTGACGCAGCCGATGGAGGTCGAGGAGCCCGGCATACGGAATTCAAACCGGTTGCCCGTGAAAGCAAACGGAGAGGTCCGGTTGCGATCGGTGTTGTCCTTCGGGAAGACCGGCAGGGTGGTGACGCCCAGTTCGATCTTCGCCGGACCGTCGAGCGGGGATCTGCCGCCCTCGATGATGTCATTTACAACGCGCTCCAGCTCGTCGCCGAGGAAAACCGACACAATCGCGGGAGGCGCCTCATGCGCACCGAGGCGGTGGTCATTGCCCGCCGTTGCGACCGACAGACGCATCAGCTTTGCGTACTTGTCAACCGCCGTGATAACAGCGGTCAGAATCAGCATAAACTGCGCGTTTTCCTTGGGATCTCTGCCCGGATTGAGCAGATTTTCGCCCGAATCGGTGGACATCGACCAGTTGTTGTGCTTGCCGGAGCCGTTCACGCCGTCAAACGGCTTCTCGTGCAGCAGGCACACCATGCCGTGCTTGAGCGCGACCTTCTTGGCAAGTTCCATGAGCAGCTGATTGTTGTCGATGGAGATATTGGTGGTGGAGAAAATCGGAGCAATCTCGTGCTGTGCCGGCGCCACCTCGTTGTGCTTGGTCTTCGCTAGCAGACCGTACTTCCACAGCTCCACATCGAGATCGGACATGAACGCGGCAATGCGCGGCTTGATGGAGCCGAAATAATGATCCTCCATCTCCTGCCCCTTCGGTGCCATGGCGCCGAACAGCGTGCGACCGGTGAAAATCAGGTCCTTGCGCTGATCGTAGTATTTCTTGTCGACAAGGAAATACTCCTGCTCCGGTCCGACCGTCGTGGTGACGCGCTTCGGATCCTTTCCGAACAGGCGCAGCACGCGGCAGGCCTGACGGCTGATTGCATCCATGGAGCGCAGCAGCGGGGTTTTCTTGTCAAGCGCCTCGCCTGTGTAGGAGCAGAAGGCGGTCGGGATGTACAGCGTTCCGTCCTTGACAAACGCGTAGGAGCTCGGGTCCCATGCCGTATAACCGCGCGCCTCGAAGGTTGCGCGCAGGCCGCCGGACGGGAAGGAGGAGGCATCCGGTTCGCCCTGAATCAGCTCCTTGCCGCTGAACGCCATAATAACCTTGCCGCCTGCGGTCGGCGTGATAAAGGAATCATGCTTCTCCGCGGTGATGCCGGTCATGGGCTGGAACCAGTGCGTGTAGTGGGTTGCACCCTTTTCCACCGCCCAGTCCTTCATCGCGTTCGCCACAACGTTCGCAATGCTGACATCAAGCGGCTCGCCCAGCTCGATGGTCTTCATCAGCTTTTTGAAGACCTCCTTCGGCAGCTTGTCGCGCATGATGTTTTCATTAAATACGTTCTCCGCGAATATTTCCGGAATGCTGTTCATATATAACGTACCTCCATGCAATATATCCGAAATCATACTATTCTTCCCGCAGGCCGGTTGCGAATAAAATAAAACTGGCGCCGCGGATAACGTGATCCACAGCGCCGCTGTCGTTTACGATTTAGATTATATCGCCCGATTTTTCATCTGTCAATGCAAAAAATAAACTTTGCCGCCAAATCGCAAAAGTTTTACCTATTGCCCCATCCCTTCCGTTTCCTGCGCGCATTTTCTATGCAAATTGTATGAATTCCGGCAGGCGCGCGGTCTCTCCCGCGGAAGAATTGCCGCCCGCGCAGCAGGTTCTCCTTCCTTCTGCATTGTCCGTCAAAGGATGCGGAAATTTTCTCCGGAATCTTGTCGGATTGTTCCCTTGCAAAGGCTCACCCGGCACGGTATAATGAACCTGTATGTATTTGTGCACCGGCCATCCGGCGGCACAAATGAGTCAAATTTTCCAGACAACAGAGGATGTTACGCAAATGAAGCTGAATTTCACCAAAATGCACGGCTGCGGCAACGATTACATCTATTTCAACTGCTTTGAGCAGGAAATTGCCGATCCCGCTGCGCTGGCTGTCCGCCTGTCCGACCGCCATTTCGGCGTCGGCGGAGACGGCGTCATTCTGATCTGCCCGTCAGAGACAGCTGACGCAAAGATGCGGATGTTCAACGCCGACGGCAGCGAGGGCAAGATGTGCGGCAACGGCGTGCGCTGCGTGGGCAAATATGTCTATGACAGCGGCATCGCCGCAAAACCGGAGGTTGCAATCGAAACGCTCAGCGGCATCAAGATTCTGCGGATGAAGGTCGAAGACGGCATCGCCGTCGGTGCGACGGTCAACATGGGCGCTGCGGTCCTGAACCCCGCGGAAATTCCCGCGCGCTTTGACGGCGACACGGCAGTCTCCGTTCCGCTGACAGTCGGCGGCAGGGACTATTCCGTAACCTGTGTCTCCATGGGCAACCCGCACTGCGTTGTGTTTGTCGATGCGGATGTCAACACGCTGGATCTGCCGAAAATCGGTCCGTCGTTTGAACGGCACGAGGCATTTCCGGAGCAGGTCAACACCGAGTTTATCCGCGTGATTGACGATCACACGCTGCAGATGCGCGTCTGGGAGCGCGGCAGCGGCGAGACGCTCGCCTGCGGCACCGGCGCCTGTGCGGCAGCAGTTGCTGCGGTGCTCAACGGCTTCTGCCCCAAGGGCGAGGATATCACCATTCATCTGCTCGGAGGCGATCTGACCATTCGCTATACCGATGAGGCCGTTTTTCTCACCGGCCCTGCAGCCACAGTATTTGAAGGGAGCGTGGACGCATGACCAAGTATATCTTTGTAACCGGCGGCGTTGTATCCGGTCTCGGCAAGGGCATCACGGCCGCATCGCTCGGCCGGCTGCTCAAGAGCCGCGGGCTGAAGGTCGCCGCTCAGAAGCTCGATCCGTACATCAACGTCGATCCGGGCACGATGAGCCCGTTTCAGCACGGCGAGGTTTATGTCACCGATGACGGCGCCGAGACCGACCTCGATCTCGGTCACTACGAGCGTTTTATCGACGAGGATCTGAACAAATATTCCAACCTGACCACCGGAAAGGTGTACTGGAATGTTCTGAATAAGGAGCGCAACGGCGAATATCTCGGCGAAACCGTGCAGGTCATCCCGCACATCACCGATGAAATCAAGTCGTTTATCTATTCTGTCGGCAAAAAAGTCAGCGCCGACGTTGTCATCACCGAAATCGGCGGCACGACCGGCGACATCGAGTCCCAGCCGTTCCTCGAGGCCATTCGTCAGATTTCCACCGAGGTCGGCCGCCGCAACTGCCTGTTTATTCACGTCACACTGGTTCCGTTCATCTCCGGATCGGACGAGCCCAAATCCAAACCGACACAGCACTCCGTCAAGGAGCTGCGCGGTCTCGGCATCCAGCCGGATATGATTGTCTGCCGTGTTGACCAGCCGCTGACCGACGATATCCGCCGGAAGATCTCCATGTTCTGCAACGTACAGCCGGACTGTGTCATTGAAAACCGCACCGTCCCCGTGCTCTATCAGGCGCCGATGATGCTGGAGCAGAGCCATTTCTGCGACATTGTCTGCCGTGAGCTTGTGCTCGACTGCCGCAAGGGCGATATGTCCGAGTGGCATGAAATGCTCGAGCGCATCGAACAGCGCAGCGGCAAGGTGCGCATCGCGCTGGTCGGCAAATATGTCCGTCTGCACGACGCCTACCTCTCCGTCGCGGAGGCACTGCAGCACGCAGGCTACGAGAACGGCGTGGAAGTCGATATCGAGTGGGTGGATTCGGAGGAAATCAACGATTCCACGGTCAACAAGCTGCTCTCCGGCTGCGACGGGGTGATTCTGCCCGGCGGCTTCGGTCCGCGCGGCATCGAGGGCATGGTCTGCGCCGCGGAATACTGCCGTTCCCGCCGCATTCCGTATTTCGGCATCTGCCTCGGCATGCAGATCGCTGTCATCGCCTATGCGCGCAGCGTGCTCGGCTTTGAGGATGCAAACTCCGGCGAATTCGCCCCCGAGAGCGAGCATCGTGTCATCGACCTGATGGAAAGCCAGCAGGGCGTTTCCAAAAAGGGCGGCACCATGCGTCTCGGCGCATATCCGTGCCGCATCCGCCCGAACACCCGCATGGCAGAGGCGTACGGGGAGGAGAACATTTCCGAGCGCCATCGCCACCGCTACGAGTTCAACAACAAGTTCCGCACGCAGCTCGAGGAAGCCGGTCTGGTCATTTCCGGCACATCCCCGTCCGGCGAGCTGGTTGAAACCGTCGAAATCGCCGATCATCCGTTCTTTGTGGGCGTACAGTTCCATCCGGAATTCAAGTCCCGTCCGAACCGTGCACATCCGCTGTTCAAGGCATTCATCGCTGCAGCTGCATCTATGAAAAGGAGTCAGAGCATCCATGAAAGTGAATCATAATTTTTCCAACATTGCACAGAGCTATCTGTTCTCGACCATCGCAAAAAAGACCGCGGAATACACCGCAAAGCATCCGGATGCCCCGATCATCCGCATGGGCATCGGCGATGTCACGCTGCCGCTGCCGCAGGCGTCCATTGACGCAATGCATGCGGCTGTCGATGAGATGAGCCGGCAGGAGACCTTCCGCGGCTACGGTCCGGAGCAGGGCTATGACTTCCTCAAGCAGTCGATTCAGGCGTACTATGCTTCGCACGGCACCCAGCTCGAACTGGACGAAATCTTCGTTTCCGACGGTGCAAAGTCGGATGTCGGCAACATTCTCGACCTGTTCGATACCGACAACACCGTACTGGTACCCGATCCGGTTTACCCGGTTTATGTCGACACCAACGTCATGGCGGGACGCAAGATTCTGTATATGGATGCAAACGAGTCCAACGGCTTCCTGCCGCTGCCCGATCCGTCCGTCCACGCCGACATCGTTTATCTGTGCTCGCCGAACAATCCGACCGGCGCTGTGTATGACCGCGCAGGTCTGAAGGCGTGGGTTGACTACGCGCTCGCCAACAGCGCTGTCATCCTGTTTGACGCAGCTTACGAGTGCTTTGTCTCCGGTGACGAACTGCCGCGCAGCATCTTTGAAATCGAAGGTGCAAAGCAGTGTGCGATTGAGTTCTGCTCCTTCTCCAAGACCGCCGGCTTCACCGGCACGCGCTGCGGCTACACCGTTGTTCCGGCAGCGCTGGAATTTGAAGGCATGAACCTCAACAAGATGTGGCTGCGCCGCCAGACCACCAAGTTTAACGGCGTTTCCTATGTTGTTCAGCGCGGCGCCGCAGCGGTATTCACCGAGGAGGGCGTCCGTCAGGTACAGGAGCATCTGGACTACTACCGCGAGAACGCGCGGATTCTCTCCGAGGCGCTGGACGAGCTGGGAATCTGGTACACCGGCGGCAAAAACTCTCCCTACATCTGGCTGAAGTGCCCGAACGGTATGGAATCATGGGAGTTTTTCGACTATCTGCTCGAGAACGCCAACGTCGTCGGAACACCGGGCGCAGGCTTTGGTGAAAACGGCAAAAACTTCTTCCGTCTGACCGCGTTTGGTGACCGGGAAAAGACCAAGGAAGCGGTTGAGCGCATCAAAAAGCTCCTTTCCTGAACTTTTTCCGACAGAAAAAGGTGCTTCTAATTCTTTTTTCCGAAACTATACATTTTCACAAGGGGCGCACGGAGCCATTCCGCGGCGTCCCTTGACTTTTTGTAACACGAACGGTATAATATGCGTGTTTTAAGTCCTATGGAGGCGCTTTTTTACCATGAAACATAAATTAAATCTGTGTAAGGAGTATCTCGCGTCCAACATCGGAATGGTCTTTTTCTGCCTCACGCCGCTGGCGACATTCCTGATGGTGGAGGTGCTGGAATTCGGGGGCGCGGACAGCGAATGCATGCTGCCGACCAGCCTCTCGTTCTGGGTAAATCTGATGTTCTACTACGGCGCGTTTCTTCTGTTCCGCGCCGTGACGGGACGCACGCGGTTCTCCATTATCTTTCTCAATCTGGTCTTTTTGATCTGCGGACTGATTAACTACTATTCCATTGACATCCGCAACTCCCCTGTTGTGCCGTGGGATCTGTACGCGGTGACCACTGCCGCACAGGCACTCAACGGGTTCCAGTGGACGATTCCCCCGCAGGTCATCGCCTGCACAGCCGGCTGTGTCATCTGGTGGATCATCACCATGCTGCTGAAATATCCTACACCCCGACTGCGCACCCGTGTGGGCAGCTTTGCCGCTTCCGCGGCGATGTTCACAGCCTTTCTGCTGATTGCCACGGTCGGCCGGGACAATTTCTACATCAGCGCGTGGCGTCAGGTGACTGCCAACCGCCGCAACGGCATGGCTCTCAATTTCACCATCAACATGGATTCGCTGTTCAACGAAGCACCCACGGATTATTCGAGGGAAAATGCTGCTACCATTCTCTCCTCTGTTTCCGCGGCACAAACCGCAGACGGCACGGCAAAGCAGCCGAATATCATCGCTATTATGGATGAAACCTTTGCGGATCTGTCCATTCTCGGCGATCTCAATCTGGAAAACATCGACGATGTTATGCCGTTTGTCCATTCGCTGAGCAACGACGAAAACGCCGTCACCGGCCAGCTGGTCGTTCCGGCTTTCGGCGGCGGCACCTGCAACACGGAATACGAATTTCTGACGAGCAACACCTATGCCTTCTTTAAGGCGGGCAGTTATCCCATGCTGCAGTACATCCACGATGACACGGAATCGCTCGGCTCCGTGCTCTCCGAGCAGGGCTACAACACCGTTGCGATGCACCCGTATTACGGCTCGGGCTGGGCGCGCAACCGCGCATACCCGCTGATGGGCTTCGATCAGTTCCTCGACATCGAGTCCTTTGACGAGGAGACCACCGAAATTCTGCGCCGCTATGTCAGCGATAATTCGTCTTTTGACAAGGTAATTGAGACCTATGAAAAAAACAAACAGACGGGCAATCCGCTGTTTCTGTTTAACGTCACAATTCAGAATCACTGCGGCTATGATACCACGTATGACAATTTCCCCGAAACGGTCGAGTTTCAGTGGGATTCCCTGTACCCGTACACCAAGCAGTATCTGTCTCTGATTCAGGAATCTGATCGCGCGATTCAGCGGCTGATCGAGTACTTCCGTCAGCAGGAGGAACCGACGATTGTCGTCTATTTCGGCGACCATATGCCGTTCATCGAAAATTCCTATTACAATCGTCTGACCATGTTTTCCGCCAAAACGGATGCGGATATCACAATGGATGAACACACGGTTCCGTTTTTCATCTGGGCCAACTATGACATTCCGAATTACGATGCCGGCCGGCTGAGCGCCAACTACCTCGGCCCCATGCTCCTCGAGACTGCCGGCGCACAGATGAGCGAATATGAGGAATATGTCTACAGCCTGAAGGAGACCTATCCGGTCATTTCCGCCTCTGGCTGCATCAACAAACACGGCGTGTATGTTCCGCTTGAAATGGCGGCACGCGATCTGCACGACTATAAAATTGTTCAGTACGAAAATGTCTTTGACAAAGATGTCAAACGCGGCAGCGCGAGCGGTTCGGGCTCATCTCCCGTGATCGGCAGCGCCGCAAGTTAAGTGCAATCATAAGACCAGAGACTGTCTTGAAACGATTTTTCATTGATATGCTCCCTTCCGGGTAAACAAAAAGCCTGTTGCCCGGAAGGGGGCATTTTATATATGAGCAGAAGAGGGCTTGAGCCGGATGTTATATTCGAGACTGTCCATAAATTGTACAAACCATCATGGTGCTTTTTATTCTGCACCATATCCGTGCATTGAAAAGAATAAAGCACGGTTTGCGGCTTTGCGCAGAAAATAGCTGCCACCATTCGGCAGCAGCTATTCACGCATGTCAGTTATTATACCGGTCTGCTTGACAAAGGGCAGTTCAGCCGGCGGCAAGAATGCCTGCAGCGGGAGACAGTTCATCCAGAACTGCTTTTGTGACCTCCGTATTCATACGCACATCAACGCCGAGTTTCTTCAACATATCCTTCTGTCATGCGGTTTTTGAATTCGGTTTTGTTGATCGTAATCGGTTCAGAGTTTTTTGTGAGCTTCACGCTGGTTTTGCCTCGATCCATTCGCTTTTCGCAGCATGCTGCATTGCGTTACATTTTGTTGATTGCCGACACTTCTTCCATGCTTTTCTTCGAAGATCTGTGACCCTGCGAAGCAGGATAACCTATCGGTGCCACAGCAATCACCACATAATCCTCCGGAATATTCAGCAGCTTCTTCACTTTTTCCGGGTCAAACCATCCAAGCCAGCAGAACTGCATTCCCAAAGAGACCGCTTCCAATGTCATATACGACATTGCAATCGCCCCATCCATGCTCCTTGCACTCTGTCCGCAGATCATCGTCCTGTCTCCGGATGCGCATTCAACCAGAACAGCAGGAGCTGTTGCGATCCATTTCTGACCTTCACAGGCATCAACTAAATCGTGAATGAGCTTCTCGTCCGTTACCATGATGTGCTTATTCAGCTGTTGATTGCTGGCGGTCGGTGCAAGTCGGCCTGCCTCTAAAATGCTCCTGATCGACGCATCATCCAGTTTCCGTTCAGAATACTCCCGGACGCTGTATCTTGCCTCGATTGCCTCCATTACTTCCATCTTTCCTTTTCTCCTTTCTCATCACAGGCTTCTCATGTTATCTCTTCGCATACGCAATTTCTCTTCCCCCTGCTCGCCGGCGCCTTTTTTCAACATAGCAAGGATGTTCTCCCTGTCCTCGGGCAGATAGCCATATACCGGCATCATGTTGGAGACATTTGTCGCGTCCAACAGAGTGCGAATTTTAAGCTTCTCCACGAATGTAGAAAGCTCCTGAAGCTTCTCCGTTTCCGTGGCTTCCACAAACTCACCCCGCCTGACTTCTTCCATGAGCGGCGTGTCCGGGAAAATGCTCAATCCGGACGCCAATACCCGGACAGGAGATAACCGGTTCAACACTTCTGCCGTTTTGATGGCATGCCCCATGCCATAACCATGACCGCCGAGGCCGTATAAGAAGATGACGGAATAGTGCATCCCGGCAGCATCCATCTTGGAAAGCTGCTCCACGATATCCTCTGCATGATATCCCTTGTTCATCTTATCGAGAACAGCATCATCACCGGACTCAATGCCGAATACGAGCATGTCATAGCCTATCTCTTTTAACGATTTCAGCTGCTCCGCCGTCTTGTTTTTCAGGCTGTCCACGCGGCCATACCCGCCTACAGACACATCCCAGGGCAGATACGCGCGGATCAGCTCCATGATGTGCTTCAGTTTGTCATATGTGAGCAAAAACGGGTCAGCGCCCTGAAGGAAGATCCGCTTCACCTTCCATCCGGAATTCCTGATTTCCTGAAGATCCTCTCTGATCTCACTCTCCGGTGAGACGGAGAACGGCACTTCCTTGTAAAATGTGCAGAACCGGCACTTGTTATGTGAGCAGCCGGATGTCACCTGCAGAAAACAGGAACCGGCCTCGTACGGCGGTCTGACAATCCCACAGGAAAAATGCATGCTATCTCCTCCTTATTTCTACATATCCTTATATCTCGTATTGTCTATATGTAAGACTGTAAAGGAAACGGGAACCAATGTCCCGTTTCATCAAATCTCGTGTCCGAAATACTCTGCCAGAGCAGCCAGTGTTTCTTCGTTTCTCCTATAGTACGTCCACTTCCCATGTCTTTCTGCCAGCAACAGACCGGCCTTTTGCAGAATGTCGAGATAATGTGAGATCGTTGACTGCGATATCCCGGCTTTGTCGCGGATGCTTCCTACGCACACTCCGCCTTTTAGGTCAACCACTTCGTCAAAATGCCCTCCCTGCGGCGGGAAGTTTTTCTCCGGTTCCTTCAGCCACTCGACGATGTTTAAGCGCGTCTCGTTTGACAATGCTTTGAAAATTTCAATCTTATCCATACACATTATTATATACACATTTCTCGATATGTCAACACATTGAACAAATGACAAAGACTTCGCCAGACGAGAATCTCATGGCAGAATCGTTTTTTATTGTCTGCTTGGCGGGCAGCCGTTTACCCTTTATTGTTTGATCCTGTATCCTGTTCAATCAGAATCCGGATCGCCTCGACCGCAGCGTGAATCCCGCGCAGCGCGGCGTCCTCGGGCACAGCCGGCGCCTCACTTTCATCGTTCCACAGCACATTGAGCACCGCGCCGCAGCGCACATGCAGGCAGGCTCCCACGACAAACAGCGCGGCGGATTCCATTTCGCTCGCCAGCACGCCCGCCGCTGTCCATGCACGCCATTTTTCCTGCAGCTGTGCCGCGACCGGCATGCACTGCGGACGGATTTCCCCGTAAAAGCTGTCCTTCGACTGCACAACGCCCACATGCGTGCGGTAGCCCAGCCGCTCGCACGCGTCCGCGAGTGCACGCACAACAGGATAGCTCGCCGCCGCCGGGTATTCCAGCGGCAGATATTCGCGCGAGGTTCCCTCCTGCCGCACAGAGGCGGTCGCCACCACGACATCTCCCCCGCGCACACCGGCATCTACACCGCCGCAGGTTCCGACACGCAGAAAGGTATCTGCGCCGCATTCCACAAGCTCCTCCAGAGCAATCGCCGCCGACGGGCCGCCGATACCGGTGGAGCACACGGAAACCGGCTGTCCCGCGAGCTCTCCCGTCCAGACGGAGAATTCCCGATTGGACGAGATATGCCGCGCATGGCCGAGAAATCCCGCGATAACCTCGCAGCGTCCCGGGTCGCCCGGCAGAATGACATAGCGTCCGATCTCATCCGCCGTGCACCGCAGATGCATCTGTTTTCCGTCAATCAGCATCGCTCATCGCCCGCCTTCCGTGCCGTCCGCGTGAACTACCTTGCGGATATTTTTTTCCGCCTTGCTGCGCGGAATCATAATCATATGCCCGCAGCCGGTGCATTTGAGACGGAAATCCATGCCCACACGCAGGACTTCCCATTCGCGGCTGCCGCAGGGATGCTCCTTTTTCATTGTCAGCACATCGCCCAGACGAATATCCATGATATCCCTCCTTGTCTTTTTCCTAGTGTATCATACCCGATTGGCGAAAACAAGCATTGCGGGCATGTATGCCGCTGCGCGCGCATATAGTCAAAGCAGAGAAAAAAGCCATGGACTTTTGAGAACGGAGGGAACAAATGATGCAAACCTTTGCGCCGGAGTGTCTGGAATGTGCCATACCCCGGCGAGATGACGTATTTTCTGCGGCACAGGACGGCACAATTCTGCAATCCACCGCAATGCGCTGTGATATCCGCCACAATCTTCTGGTTGCGCTCGACGGTCTGACCGGTATCATCCCGCGGGAGGAGTGCGCGCTCGGCATCGACACGGGACAGACGCGGGAAATCGCCATTTTGTCTCGCGTCGGCAAGCCGGTCTGCTTCCGTGTGCAGCGCATTGAGGGCGACACCGCCTATCTCTCCCGCCGCAGCGCACAGCAGGACGCGCTGCAGGCACTGCTGACCGAACATCGCCCGGGAGACATCATTCCGGTGCGCGTGACACATCTGGAGCCATTCGGCGCCTTTGTCGATGTCGGCTGCGGTCTGGTGTCGCTCATCGGCATCGAAAATCTGTCGGTCAGCCGCATTTTTCACCCGTCTGACCGCGTGCGGGTCGGACAGCTGCTGCGCGCCGTCATCTCCGGCCTCGATGCGCAGAGCGGACGCATTTCTCTGACGCACCGGGAGCTTCTCGGCACATGGGAGCAGAATGCCGCACTGTTTTGCCCCGGGGAAACGGTCTGCGGGACCGTGCGCAGCGTGGAGGAATACGGCGTATTTGTCGAGCTGACCCCCAATCTCTCCGGTCTGGCGGAGCAGCGGTTTTCTGTCTCTCCCGGCGACACGGTCTCCTGTTACATTAAATCCATCCTGCCGGAGCGCATGAAAATCAAGCTCAATCTCATCGACCGCATCGGACGGGCGCCGGAGCTGCCGCCCCCGCTGTCATATTTTATCGAAAGCGGACACCTGCCCTTCTGGCAGTATTCGCCGGAAGCGTGCACGACACGCAGGATCCGCACGCAGTTCGACCCGCTGCCGGCGGAATAAAGGACAGGACGCAGAGCACAGCTGTGCGATTTTTTCGCAGGCAGGAACGCTCTGCGCCTTTTCTTTTTCCGGAAAAATGATCTATTTTTGCTACTGAAAACCGTCTGTTTCAAAAATTGTTTACAAAATGTATACATATTGTTTCCCCTCCGTTATGTACATTTTCAGACAAATGCGGTATAATACAGGGCATCAGGAGGTGTATCTGTATGAATCAGGGATTTGATCCTGCTTCTTTTGAAATGAAGCGCGAGACGATTGCTTCTTATACCGCAAAAACCTACGGCTGGATGTTTCTCGGTCTGCTGACTACATTCGGCGCATCGCTGGCAATCTATGTTACCGGCTTTATCAATTATCTGTTCACCGGCATTCTTCCGGTGGTTCTGCTGGTTGCAGAGCTCGGCGTCGTGATTTTCCTTTCCGCCCGCCTGCACAAGCTGAGCGTGGGTGCAGCGCGCGGTCTGTTTTTCCTTTACGCGCTGCTCAACGCAGTGACGTTCAGTGCCATTTTCGCACTGTATTCCGTCTCGTCGCTCGTCTTTGTCTTTGGCATGACAGCGCTGTACTTCGGTGCGATGGCAGTTTACGGCATGGTTTCCAAAACCGATCTGTCCCGCATTCGTCCGGTACTCATGTTCGGTCTGATCTCCCTGCTGATTTTTGCCGTTCTTTCCATCTTTATCCCCGCGTTTGAGACGGGAATGTGCCTGATCGGTGTCGTCATTTTTGTCGCATTCACCGCGTATGACACGCAGATGATCCGCCGCAACTATGCCGCATTCCAGGGCGATGCGGAAATGCTCCAGAAAGCATCCATTTTTTCCGCACTCAGCCTGTATCTCGATTTCATCAATCTGTTTCTGTATCTGCTGCGCCTGTTCGGCAAGCGCAACTGAGCAAAATCATTCAGAATTGTACTGCCGCTTTTCCGCCTGCTTTCCGGGATGTGAAAGGCGGCAGTTTTTATGTTTGATGTCCGCCGGAAGAATCCGCCGCGGGCATCTTCCTTTTCGGCAAAAAATCATGTACAATGGTATCAGCATTCGGACTGCCTGGGCAGTCCCCACAGGAGGAATTTACTTATGTCCATACAGGAACTGTGCACCGTTCGGGACAATCGGCAGCTGACCGGCTCTGTTTTCGCGCTCACGCTCGAAGCGCCGCGCATCAGCTCGGCGGCAGCACCCGGACAGTTTGTTCATATTGCCTGCGGAGAGGCGCGTCTGCTCCGCCGTCCCATTTCCATTTGTCAGGCGCACGACGGTCTGCTCAAGCTCGTCTTTGCCGCAAAGGGCGAGGGCACACAGTGGCTCTCCCGCTGCAGCGCGGGGGATGTGGTCGATGTGCTCGGCCCGCTCGGTCACGGCTTTGACTTATCCGCGCTGGGCGACCGCCCGGTCTTCATCGGCGGCGGAATCGGTGTTCCTCCGATGCTGCAAACCATGCAGGCCGCACGCGCTGCCGGTGCACAGCCGACCGCCATTCTCGGCTTCCGCAGCCGCGATGCCGTCATTCTGGAGGACGATTTCAGGGCTGCCGGAACGGTATATATCGCCACAGATGACGGCTCTTACGGCATTCACGGCTTTGTATCCGATGTCCTGCGCGCGCACATCGGTGCGTTTACCTCCGTCTGCTGCTGCGGTCCAAAGCCTATGCTGCGTGCACTTGCGGAAATCGCGCAGGCTGCTGGTATTCCCTGTCAGGTTTCGATGGAAGAGCGCATGGGCTGCGGCATCGGCGCCTGCCTCGTCTGTGCCTGCGCCCTCAAAGCGGAGGACGGCGCGGTGCGGTACGGCCATGTCTGCAAGGACGGACCGGTATTTTATGCTGAGGAGGTGCAGTGGTAATGGCTGATCTTCGCGTAAACTTCTGCGGGGTGGAACTGAAAAACCCCGTGACAACCGCTTCCGGAACGTTTGGCTTCGGCCATGAATACGGTGAATTTTACGATCTGGGCGAGCTGGGCGGCATCGGCGTCAAGGGTCTGACGCCGGAGGAACGTCTCGGCAATCCCGCCCCGCGCATCGCGGAAACCCCGATGGGAATTCTCAACTGTGTCGGACTGCAGAACCCCGGTGTGGATCGCTTCATCGAGGAGCAGATTCCGTTCCTGCGGCAGTATGATACGCGCATCATTGCGAATGTTTCCGGCACGACGGTGGAGGAATACGCCGGTATTGTCGAAAAAATTTCCGACGCAGATGTCGATCTGATTGAAATGAATATCTCGTGCCCCAATGTCAAATGTGGCGGTCTGACCTTCGGCACACAGCCCAAAATGGTGGAGGAGGTTGTCTCTGCTGCCAAACGGGTGGCGAAAAAGCCGCTGATTGTCAAATTATCTCCCAACGTCACCGATATCGCAGAAATCGCGCGCGCGGCGGTGTCTGCGGGCGCAGACGCATTGTCGCTTATCAACACGCTTCTCGGCATGCGCATTGATGTAGAAAGCCGCCGACCCATCCTGTCCAACATTATGGGCGGTCTGTCCGGACCCGCGGTTTTCCCCGTCGCTGTCCGCATGGTGTATCAGGTACATCAGGCAGTCGATGTGCCGATTATCGGCATGGGCGGCATCCGCACGGGCCGCGATATTGTGGAAATGATGCTTGCCGGCGCTTCCGCCGTCGCCATCGGCACAGCCTGCTTTGCCGATCCCATGGCGCCGGTCCGCGCGCTGCATGAGCTGGAGCAGTTCCTCGACGAGCACGGAATTGCATCTGTCACCGAGCTTACAGGAGGACTTCGCATATGAGTACAACCATTTATCTGATACGCCACGCCGAGGCGGAAGGCAACATTGAACGCCGCTGCCACGGTCAGTTTGACAGCCTGCTGACGCAGCGCGGTCTGCAGCAGGCAGAGATCGTCGGGGAACGATTCCGCGGCAAGCATCTGGATGCCGTCTATTCCAGCGATCTCTGGCGCGCACGCCATACGGCAATGGCAATCGCAAAGCCGCACGGACTTCCGGTCATCGAGCGGCGCGGCCTGCGCGAAATCGACATGGGCGAATGGGAGGACAAGGCATGGGCTGAGCTGCCCGTTGTCAGCGCTGAGCTGTACGACACATGGGTCAATCGCCCCTGGCTGTGCCGTGCCCCCGGCGGCGAGACGATTATGGAAGCCGGTGTGCGTGCACTGGAGGAAATCCGCCGCATTGCAGAGGAAGAGGCGGGTCACACCGTCGCAGTCGTCAGCCACGGTTCCGCCATTCGCGGTATGCTGACGCGTGCACTCGGTCTGCGCGATGACGAAATGATGCAGGTCGGCTGGGGCGACAACACCTGTGTTGCCAAGCTGATTTTCCACGATGACGGTTCGATTGAGATTCCCTACCGCAACGACAACTCCCACCTGCCGCCGGAGCTGTCCACATTCCATTCGCTCAAGTGGAGCGACAGCGCCGATGTCCCCGTCTCTCCGCAGATGTGGTTCCGTCCGGTTGACTGGGACAACCCCGAAGACAAGGCGCTTGCACTTGCCCTGTTCCATGAGATTTACTGGCCGACGTACGGCAGGGACACCTACACCGACGAACAGATTGAAGCGCGGCTGCGCGGCTTTCAGGAAATCTGTCCGGAGGCGGTTTCATTCGGTATGGTTGACCGTGAGCCGGGCGGGATTATTGCCATGAATACGGTGGAAAATCGGAACACCGATATCGGCGAAATGGGCGGCACCTGTATTTTGAAAAAATACCGCGGCTTCGGCTTCGGTCCGCAGCTGATCGGCAACGCGGTCAGTGTCTATCGCCGTATGGGCAAGAAGGTCCTGCAGGCCACTCCTGCCAGACACAACCCCGGTGCCGTGAAGTTCTATTCCAGAAACGGCTTTGAGCCGTTCGGAGAATATACCAACGAAATGGGAACCTTCGCTGTTCTGCGCCGCGTGATTGTCCCCACAGATGACTAAACAGCATGAAAAAAGTGCGTTTCCGCCGGTGAAACGCACTTTTTCTTTCTCTTAAATTTACATTTACAGCGCGAGCAAATGATTCAGCATGGCGCATGCCTGTGCACGCGTTGCATTGGCCTGCGGCTGGAGCTGAACGCTGCCGTCTCTCTGAGCGACACCGCTGATGATTTTCTCCCCGGCAATCGCCGCAACTGCGGCCCGTGCCCAGGGCGAAACCTGAGCGGCATCGGTAAACTGCGGCGGCGTGACCTTCTTTACGACCGCTTTTTTCATAATCTTCTGCTGATAATTCAGCAGCATAACGGCGAGCTGTTCTCTCGTCACCGTGTCATTCGGTCCAAAGGTGTGATAGCCGTAACCGCTGACAACACCCTTCGCCGCTGCCCATCCGATAAATTTGTTATACCACGCATTGGCGGCCACATCTCCGAACGATGTACTGCCGGAATATTTGCTGACATTCTCACCGGATGCCTTGGCCAAAAGGGTGACGATTTCCGCACGGGTGATGCTTTTCTCCGGCTCAAATGTCCAGCAGCTCGTGCCGCTGACGATATTGCGCCGTGCCATGCTGTACACATCGTTATAATACCACCAATACCGGGGGACATCCTCAAACCACGTAACCTCGACGAGCGCGCTCTTTTTCGCTTTCCAATCTGCCGGCCGAATAATCGCATCCGGTGAGGTCATCGAGATTTTGCCCTTATTGGCAGTCACCAACGCGCCGTTTTTCCCCTTGTCGGTTCCATTCGCCGCAAGGAACCTGCCCGATAAAATATACACGCCGGCATCCTGTGCGTAAACCGCATCATCATAGCCCGTGATGTTCGCTGAAAGGATGCGTGCTTCTGCATCGATGCAGTTGATTCCGGCATCATTTGCCGCCGAAATGTCCATATGCTGCAGCGTCACAACCGGTTTGCAGGTCTTCTCCAGCGACTCAATCCAGATGCCGCTTCCATACGGTGAACCCAGTGAAGTCCTCGATGTGCAGCGAAGTACACCGTCTTTGATTGTGACCTGCGGCGCAACGGATGTATTGCCCGCCAAAATAGAAATGGCAGGAGAATTGGTCGTAGACTCGGAAATCGTATGACCGTTCAGATCAATCGTGATCGAAAATGCCTCACTGCGGTCGCGGAACAACGTGAGCTCCTGATTGCTGATGTCCTTCAGAACCTCAACCGTCTGACCGTTTTTTACCGCCTCCAAAGCCTGCCATAACGTCGCGTACGTCTTGCTGCCGATCTGCGCCTGCGGCTGAGCGGCAAAGGCACCCGCCCCCATCGAAACAGACATCGCCATAGTGAGCAGCAGCGCCCCCAGGCGCGCTCTCAGTTTCCTCAACATACTGTAAAACCTCCTCGCATTCATGCGAATTCCTCCGTATGATAATAGCCGCTTTTTATTGTAACAGATTTTTACCGTTTTGTAAACGTTTTGTTACCTGCATGGACAAACAAAGCCGTCGGGTTTTCCGACGGCTTTGTATCATTCTCTGACTGCTGCGTATTATTGCGCCCGGGACTCAGACAGTGCCAGCAATTTGGTGACGAGAACACAGGTCTGTGCGCGGGATGTCGTGCCCTTCGGCATAATCATTACCGGACTGGTCTTTGTCTCCTTGTTGCCCGACATAATGCCTTCCTCGAGCATAACCTGTACGGCAGTTTCTGCCCAGGAAGAGACCTCACTGCGGTCTGCAAATGCAGGAACCTCAACCAGCTTCCTCGGCTCCAGCTTGAGTACATTGGTCTGGAACTGATACAGCATGACACAGGCTTCCTGACGGGTGATGCTGTCGGCCGGTGCAAATATGCCATTGCCCTTGCCGCTCAACACGCCGTTCGCGCGAGCCCACTCAATACCTGCCGCAGACCACTTGCCTGCCGGCACGTCTCTGAACTGACTGATGTTTTTATACCGGCTGAGATCTGCGCCGGCTGTATTGGCGAGAATAACCGCAAACTGCTCACGGGTGACCGCATTGTTTGGCAGGAACGTCCAGACATTGCCGACGCCGCTGACAATTCCCTTCTGTGCCGCTCCATAGACATAGTCATAGTACCAGCTCGGCTTGACATCGGCAAAATGAATGACCGTCAGACTCATTGTCCGGAGGGATGTCCAGTCGGCCGGACGCACAATCGCAGGTGCTTCCGGAGTCCTGACGAGGCTGAAGTCGAGCTCTGCAGAATCTTCTCCTGTCGTGCGGTATGCTGCAATGACACCGTCATCGCTGTCCTGTCCGGCAGCGGTATATGTGCCGGCGACAAGCTCGATCGTGGAATCCTCCGCAAAAACAGCATCATCCACGCCGGAAACATTGGCCTGGGAAATGAGTTTTGCGCCGGAACACAGAATACCCGCATCTCCCTTGGCCTGTACCGTCATATTCTGCAGGGTGACGGTCATCGGGGACGATGTATTGTCATCGCCGATATAGATGCCGCAGACATTTTCCCCACCGGCTGAAATTTTGCCGTTTTTCAGTGTGATGGAAACCTGTCCGGCCTTTTCGCCTGCACACAGTGCAAGTGCCTGCACCGGGTCGCCCGAACGGTTTTCCGTCAGGCTGTGTCCATTGAAGTCAATGGCAAAGGATTTGGCTGCTGCGCCGTCATAATACAGCTGCACGCCTGCCAAATTGCCCGCTGTTTCGTTTGTAATATTGCTCTGTACAACGATGGTCTGTCCGTTTTGAACCTTTTCCATCGCCTCCGACAGTGTCGCATAGCCTGTCGAACCGATTTTTGCAGCAAAATTGCCAGCAGAAGCGCTGCATACCATACCGCAGAGCATCCCCGCAGCCAGCGTCACTGCCCCCAGCCGCTTGACATATTTGTTCATTGACTGCCCCTCCCAGAAGCGTGTGTCGGAAATTTGAAACAAATCACGCATAATGCTTGTTCATTCTCATTCATTCTATCACAGGCAGCCGGATATTTCAACCGTCATAGCCGTGCATGATGCAGCCTCGCAGAAAGAAAAAAACACAACCTCACTCCGCCTGAGATCACTGCCTCCCGCGAAATGAGGTTGTTTCCGGTTGTGCGACATGCGCGTCTGTTCAGTCCTTGGTAATATTCAGCTCAGCCTTCAGCTGTGCGATCATTTCCGCATACTCCTCATCAGACAGGAATACAGGCTGATCGTTGCCGATTGCAAACGAGCCGCCGAACTCAAATCCGCCCTCGTACTTCGGTACGATGTGGAAGTGCAGATGGGGCAGCTTATCGCCGTATGCGCCATAGTTGATCTTCGTGCAGCCCCACAGCTTTTTCACAGCCGCAGCGGCATCCGAAACATCATCCATATAGTCGTGACGCTGCTGTTCGGTCAGGTCAAACAGCTCCGCCTTGTGGTCATCGACAGCGACCACGCAGCGTCCCTTATGAGCCTGATCCTTGAACAGATACAGAACGCCTTCTCTCATCTTGCCGACACGCATCATCAGAGCCAGACGGCCCTCATGGTTCGGATCGCAGTAGAAGCAATCAGGTGCAGTAGCCATTGGTATCGTCTCCTTTTCCAACTATTCTTTTACAGTTTCTTTGGGTAATTTCAGTATACCGCAAACGCAGCGAATTTTCCATACCCTCAGCCAAAAGTTACATAGAAATTTGTCTCCCATGCGGGGACGTAGGGATGATGGAGCATGCCGATGCGAACATCCGGGCAAAGCTCGTGCAGCAGCAGGGGCAGTTCATATAAATCCTCACTGCGATGATAGGCAGAAACAGCCATGCGCGGCCGCCAGCGGCGTATGGTCCCCCGTGCGCCGAGAAGCGCCTGCCGCTCTGCTCCCTCGACATCCAGCTTGAGCAGCGTACAGGGCGCGCCGTTCAGCACATGATCGACCGATTCAACCGGAACGGTGACGGTGTGTTTGTCATGTGAGACGGAATGCATGACGGGGATCAGCGCAGAATTGCGCCCGGCCTTTCCGCCGAACAGCAGCTCTCCCGGCTCACTCCAGGCGCCCGCCCGCAGCAGGCGAACGTGGTCCAGTCCTGCCTGTTCCGCATATTTTTTCAGCTTTTTGAATGTGCGCGCGTCCGGTTCGAGCGCGGTAACAGACGCGTACCTTCCGCCCGTATATGCGAGCAGCTCGCGGATGGTATCGCCGTTGTATGCGCCGAGATCGACAAAATGTTCGTCCTCCCGCGGCTGTAAATAACGGGAAAACGCCGTTTCACGGCTGTCGGTATAGTCGCGCAGCCAGTGCAGCCTGCCGCTCAGCTTAAAATTGACCGTTGCGGCAAACACCTCGCGCGACCGCGCATCCGCAAGCAGCGCATAGGCGCGCAGCAGCTGCTCGCTGTGGGCCTGCACAAAGGCGTCATCAAACAGCGCGCCCTCTGCCACGGGCACATCGGGCGCATAGGTAGTATGCGTGCGGTCCAGCTCGTCAAACCGCGCGAGCACCTCGGGCCGGCTGGACGCAAAGGCAATGACAGCGACAAAGTCACCCAGCTCCTCCTCCAGCTGTGCGCGCGTGCGCACGGGAAATCCGGCAAAGCTGTGTCCGCGCACAAATTCATCCGACGCAAAAATGCCCGCAACCGAAATGCCGCGCGCATGACATACCCGCAGAATCTTTTCCGCGCCGTCTCCCATGCCGTACAGCGCAATCGGGCGTGTCTCCTGTGCCAGCGCATCCCAGACCGTCCGGGTTTCGGTGACAAACGGGAGCGCGTTCATTCCCATGTCTTCCACACATCCGGACAGAACCCGACGGTCGCCTTTCTGCCGTTGCGGACAATCGGCGTGCGCAGCAGTTTCGGATTTTCCATCAGCTTTTCCAGCTTCGCCTCATCGGAAGCCAGATACGGCATCATTGCAGCATCCGGATCCTTGCATTTCGGGTCGAGCAGCGCCTCCAGACCGACCGCGCGGCATACCGAGGTCAGCTCCCCCCGGCTCATGCCATATTTCTGGACATCAACCGACTGCACTCTGATGCGCCGCTCCTTAAAATAACGCTCCGCTTTTTTGGTGTCGAAGCATTTGCTCTTTCCAAAAATCTGTATATTCATAATGCCTCTCCTCTCCGGTTTCGTGCCCTTATCTTACCACAGCGGCAAAAAAAACACAATGTTCCCACCAAATGCCGCCTATCTGGAGTGCGTGCGCGTGTCCGCCTTGTTAAAACTGCCGCACAAAAAGACAGAAAAATCCTATATTTTATGAATCCTGTCCATTGCATTTTGGGCGGCGGAACCGTATACTATAGCTGTACCAAGGGAAAAGGAAATCAAGCATCTGATCCCTTTTCCGGCTGTCAGCAGCCTGCCACCGCACAGTTTTCCCATTCTGTGCTTTCATATATCTCTCTCTTTACTGTATGGCGCGCCGAATCTCCTACCAAATCGGCGCGCCGCTTTTCTGTCTTTTTTCGGAGGTATGTGATTGTAATTTCCGGTGGTTTATGTTATATTATTTTTGTATGCGCCGCATATCGTTGCCGGCGCTTTTTTTGAATGTGTTCTGATCGGAGGTTATTTTTTTGTCAGATCTGAAATCAGAAATTGCAAAACGCCGCACGTTTGCGATCATTTCGCATCCGGACGCAGGCAAAACCACCATTACGGAAAAATTTCTGCTCTATGGCGGAGCGATTCAGCTCGCCGGCACAGTAAAGGGCAAGAAAAATACGCGGCACGCGGTATCCGACTGGATGGAGATTGAGAAACAGCGCGGCATTTCCGTGACCTCATCCGTGCTGCAGTTTGAATACGACGGGCACTGCATCAACATTCTGGACACGCCGGGACATCAGGACTTCTCGGAGGACACCTACCGCACGCTGATGGCGGCAGATTCCGCGATCATGGTCATCGACGCGTCGAAGGGTGTCGAGGCGCAGACACGCAAGCTGTTCAAGGTCTGCTCCATGCGCGGCATTCCGATCTTCACCTTTATCAACAAGATGGATCTGGAGTCCCGCGACCCCTACGATTTGCTCGACGAACTGGAAAAGGAGCTCGGCATCGACACCTATGCCGTCAACTGGCCGATCGGCTGCGGCAAGGAATTCAAGGGCGTTTATGACCGTCAGCAAAATCATATTATGGCATTCGAAGCCGCATCCGTTTCGGGTGTAAAGGAAGCGAAATCGACCATTTATCCGATTGACGATCCCGCACTCGAGCCGCTGGTGGGCGACCGTCTGTGGAGCACGCTGCAGGATGACATCGAGCTTCTGGGCGGTGCAGGCGAGGAATTCGATTTAGAGCGTGTGCGCGCAGGCACTTTGTCCCCTGTCTTTTTCGGTTCGGCACTGACAAACTTCGGTGTAGAGCCGTTTCTGCAGTACTTTTTGAAAATGACACCGCCGCCGACGGCACGCACCTCACGCGGTGAAGTGATCGACCCGTTTGACGAACATTTTTCTGCCTTTGTATTCAAAATTCAGGCAAATATGAACAAGGCGCACCGCGACCGCATTGCCTTTATGCGTATCTGCTCGGGCAAATTTGAGCGCGGCATGGATGTCTATCATGTGCAGGCGGGCAAGAAAATGCAGCTTGCACAGCCGCAGCAAATGATGGCGCAGGACCGCGCGATGATCGATGAGGCATACGCGGGTGACATTATCGGCGTGTTTGATCCCGGCCTGTTCTCAATCGGCGATACCGTGTGCACACCGGGCTTTGACTGCAAATTTTCCGGTATTCCGACCTTTGCGCCGGAGGTATTCTGCCGCATCCGGCAAAAGGACACGATGAAGCGCAAGCAGTTCATCAAGGGAATGGAACAGATTGCACAGGAGGGCGCAATTCAGATTTTCCAGGAACCGCACACCGGCATGGAGGAAGTCATTGTCGGCGTCGTCGGCACCCTGCAGCTGGATGTTCTGGAGTATCGCCTGAAGAACGAATACCGCGTTGACATCATCATGGAGAGTCTGCCGTATCAGTATCTCCGTTGGATTGAAAACGAGGACATCGAACTGGACGAGCTGAAAATCACCTCGGACAGCAAGGTGGTGCAGGACTATCGCGGACGCTATCTGCTGCTGTTCACCAGCATGTGGAACATGAACTGGGCGCTGGACAAAAATCCCGACCTGCAGCTGGCAGAATTTGGCCGCGCCGAAGAATAAGCGAAAAACGAACAAACAGCAGACGGAGCGTTTCCCGAGGGGAAACGCTCCGTTTTTTGTCATGCGCAGTAAAGCATTCTATTCTCTGTCCGCACCGCCGCAGCGGATTTTTCGGTATTACCTCTGGTGTCCAAGTCCTGCCTGTACCAGGCGGCGGCGCAGCTGCGGACCCACGCAGGCGGCAACTGCAATTTTCGCGGCATCTCCCGCGAGAAACGGCAGAACCCCCAGCGCCAGTGCGGCATAAAACGTCAGATGCGCCTGAAGCGCGAGCCATGCCGTGCCGAACACATAACACACCGCCGTGCCCAAAACCATGCCGACAACGCTCGGCACGATGGCACAGTCAAAGCGGTCAATCGCCCATCCGCAGACCAGCGCCATAAAGAGAAAGCCGATCAGATAACCGCCGGTCGGACCGAACAGCTTTCCGACGCCTCCGGTAAAGCCGGAGAAAACCGGTACGCCCGCAAGCCCGATGAGCAGATAAACCAGATAGCTGACCGTTCCGCGGCGGCAGCCCAGCACATAAATTGCCAGATAAACAGCCAGATTGGTGAACGAAATCGGAACCGGGCCGATGGGAATAGAAAGCGGGCCGAGCACACAGGTGACTGCCGCCATCACAGCAATCAGTGCCATTTCCCGCACGGTAATCTTTTGTTTCATCGTTGTCTCCTTCTCTTTGCAGAGACAGCACTGCATGGAT